>RCNF010000468.1_pt1 | contig 20568 bp, 21 predicted proteins | sample 2041311 | NCBI WGS metagenome assembly RCNF01 (sample SAMN09708228, study PRJNA481090) | Marine sediment metagenome, whole genome shotgun sequencing project. | biome: marine sediment; feature: ocean; material: sediment; isolation source: Sewage treatment plant 2 marine sediment (STP2) ... | reverse complement strand
AGAATTGAATTCGTGATTCAAGAAGGAGACGGATAGATGTTCGACGGAGTTGGTTGGGCAGCAGGCGAGATCGTGATTTTTATGCTGATTGCAACCCTGATTGGCCTGGCCATCGGGTGGATCTTTGGCCGCTGGCTGCAAAAGGGCACCATCGCCACTAGCTATGAAGCCGAACTCGCCGAACAGCGCGAGCTCACCAAGAAGGCGGAGAGTCGGCTCGGCCAAAGCAACAAGAATCTCGATGAGGTCCATCTCGATCTCAAAGGAGAACGAGCGAAGATCGCTCAACTCACCACAGAAGTTGAGGAAGCCCAGGCATCCGTCGCAACCAGCGAAGCCGATCTTGCAGCTAGCGCAGAGAAGGACGCTGAAATCGAGCGCCTGACCGCCGAACTCGTAGGTAAGAGCGATCTTGAAGCCCAGTTGGCTGCCGCTGGGGACGTCCACGCCGAGTTGGGCACGCTCAAAGAGAAGTTGGCCGCATGTGGCACTGAACGTGACGGATTGATGACACAGATCAGCAAGGTCGAAAACGACCTGGCCATGGCGGGTGCGGAGCATGAGGCCTTGACCGATCGGTTGGCAGCACTGGAAGCCGATATTGCGAGTCGTGACGATGAGATTGCGCTTCTTCGTGCCGACCTGGAATCTGCTGCGCAAAGCGCACCCGAGCCGCCTGCGGTTGTCGAGCCCGAGCGCGAGCCCGAGGTCGTTGCGCCATTTGTAGCACCGGCCGTCACCGCCGAGCCGACCCAAGAAGAAGGTCTGTCCAGGATTGCCGAGATTGCGGCCCGTACTGCTGGAGACGGTCCAGTAGCCGACGACGACCTCAAGAAGGTGCACGGGATCGGCCCCAAGCTGGAGGGGACGCTGAAGGGTCTTGGGATTACGAGCTTCCGGCAGATCGTCAACTTCCAAGCGGATGACATCGTATTTGTCACCGCGGCACTCGACGCATTCAAGGGTCGGATCGAACGTGATGACTGGATGAGCAGCGCGGCCGAAGAGCACGCCAAGAAGTACAACGAACCAGCCTGACGGTCAATGTCCGGCGGTCTCAGCGTGAGGATACGTAGGCGACCAGCGACTTGATCTCTGCAGCTCTGAGGCTGTCGTAACCGGTCTGCATGACGCCTGGGTTAAACCCTTCGACAACCTTATTGTCGGGGAATCGTATGGATTCCTCGATGTAGGCGGCTGATGCAGTCACAGTAGATCCGTCGGTCAATGTCACTGCCGAGCCGGCCAATCCTGCCCATGAGGGGCCGAGCCCGACCGAGCCATCGGTCGAGTGGCAGTTGCGGCACCCCAGGGTGGTGGCGAGTTCATTTCCAAGGGCTACGTAGTCGACTGCCACTGTTGTTGTGGTTGTGGGTGCAGCTGTCGTAGTCGTGGTTGTGGTGGTCGTCGTGACGACAGGCGCGGCCGTTGTTGTTGTGGTCGACGTCGTAGTAGTGGTGGTGGTTGTGGGTGCAGCTGTCGTAGTCGTCGGTGCCGTTGTTGTTGTGTTCGTCGGTGCCGTTGTTGTGGCCTGCGGTGTTGTGGTTTCGGCTGCCGTCACCGTGGTCGATGGTGTCGCAGCTCCTCCACAAGCTGCGAGCATCAAGAGCATCAGGATGGCCGGATAAGTTCTTCTCATGTCTCGATTATCGACAGTTTGCTAGTCGTATTGAGAATCGAGATCCCACGCACTGATAGGGTCGGCACTATGAATCCGCTTGAGTGTCGGAGTCGCTTCAGCGCAGCCGCCACCGCTTCTTTGGCAACCGTTGGCGCGCCTGGTCCGCACCTGGTGCCTGTTGTATTCGCATTGAGCGGTGATCGTCTGGTCACCGCAGTCGACCACAAACCAAAACGAACGCGGCGGCTGCAAAGGCTCGCCAACATCAGCGTTGAGTCGTCGGTGTGTCTTCTTGTTGATCACTACGACGACGACTGGACCCAGTTGTGGTGGGTCCGTGCCGATGGGGTGGCGAGGGTCATCGAGGACCGTGCCGAGATGCAGCCCGCAATCGACCTGCTGGTTGCCAAGTACGAGCAGTATCAGGTGATGCGACCACAGGGCCCGGTGATCGAGGTTGCTATCGAGAAGTGGTCGGGATGGTCGGCCCGTCCGGTCGAATCAGAGAGCCTCGATGGCAATGGCAAGTGACGTGTCCTTGGCAGTCAACGATTGCTCATCGTGGGTAGATAACACGATTGTCACCCTATTCCACCGGATGTCGATGTCGGGGTGATGGTCGGCAACCTCGGCGAGCATCGCAACCCTTGTCACAAACCCGATTGCCTGGCTGAAGTCGCCAAGAACGTAGGTCTTTTTGATTGTCTCGCCGTCTAGCTCCCAACCAGCGTTGCTGGCCAAGAACTCAGTCCGGTCGTGTTGTTCAAGCCGAGCCATCAGATCCTCCTGGATACCAAACATACAGGGTTGCGGACCCCGGTAGCGACAGTTCCTTAGGTCGCGAAAACGCCTCCTTGGCAACAGCGGGTTGTCGTGTACAGTCTGTCAGGCAAGCCGTAGATGCCATGCGGGAGAGACCGGTCACCAAACCGGCGCCGAAGGAGCAACCGCCCCGGGAAACTCTCAGGCCCTTGAACCGCATGGACCAGGCGCCTCTGGAAAGCGAGCTAATTGCTCCGCCGACGGGGAAAACCGGGCTAGTCCGGTGAATCTCTCAGGTACCCATGACAGAGCGGGGCGAGGACCGAAGTTGTTCGGTCTTTGCAGCCGTACTCAGGAGGTACCGACAGATGAGTAGAGCAGATACCGGCGCTGCCGATTTCGCAGATCGCCACATTGGGCCAACAGATGATGACATCGATGCGATGTTGGGAGTCGTAGGTCTGGAATCTCTCGAAGATCTCAAGGCGAAGGTGGTTCCGGAGAGCATCCGGGTTCGTGACGACTTTGATCTCCCGGAGGCTGACAGTGAACCCGAAGTCCTGGCCAGACTGAAACGTCTTGGCGATGCGAATTCCATCTATACGTCTCTGATCGGCATGGGTTATTACGGAACCCATACCCCTTCGGTGATTCTGCGCAACGTTCTCGAGAACCCAGGGTGGTACACCTCCTACACCCCATATCAGCCCGAGATCTCGCAAGGCCGGCTCGAAGCGATGCTCAACTACCAAACGATGGTGTCGGACCTCACGGGGATGGATATCGCCAATGCGTCTTTGCTAGACGAAGCGACCGCGGTCGCCGAGGCGATGACGATGTTGCGTCGTGCCTCCAGGAGCAAAGCAAACACCTTCTTCGTCGACGCCGAGTGCCATCCCCAGGTCATCCAGGTCGTGCAAACCCGTGCCGTGCCGCTTGGCATCGACGTGATCGTCGGAGATCCGGCGGCGATAGACACGGCGCAGGTCTATGGGGTCGTCCTCCAATACCCGGGCACCACAGGGATTGTTCGTGACGATCGGCAGCTCATCGCGTCCCTGAAAGAGGACGGCGTGCTGGTGGCAGTCGCTACCGACCTGCTGGCTCTGACATTGCTGACCCCTCCTGGGGAGATGGATGTGGACGTTGCGGTTGGTTCGTCACAACGCTTCGGTGTGCCGATGATGTTTGGCGGTCCCCACGCTGCGTTTATGGCGACGAAGGACAAGTTCAAGAGATCAATGCCGGGGCGGCTGGTCGGTGTATCCAAGGACACCAAGAATCGTATGGCGTTGCGGCTGGCTCTGACGACCCGTGAGCAGCACATCCGACGCGAGAAGGCAACGTCCAATATCTGCACTGCACAAGCTCTGCTTGCGGTAATGGCTGGCATGTACGCGGTGTGGCATGGCCCGGAAGGTCTGGCTGCCATTGCCGAGGAGCTGCACCGCCTGACGTCGGCTCTGGCGGCACAGCTAACGGCGGGAGGGCTAGAGCTGGTCAACGACACATGGTTCGACACACTGACCGTGAAGACTCCCGGTCGTGCTGAAGAGGTCGTGGCTGCAGCTGAGGATCGCATGATCAATTTGAGGCTCATCGACCAGGATCATGTCGGTGTATCTCTCGACGAAACCTCGACTGAAGAGGTCGTGGCTGCGGTTTCCGAGTCTTTCTTTGTGAGTGGAGTGGCAGGCACGGTTGGAGACGGCCTGCCTGCTGGTCTGCGGCGGACCTCGCAGTTCTTGGCTCACGATGTATTCCACACCTATCGGAGCGAGACCGAGATGATGCGCTATATGCGCAAGCTGCAAGGTCGTGACATTGCTCTCGATCGCTCGATGATCCCGCTTGGTTCTTGCACGATGAAGCTCAATGCTGCCACCGAGATGGCCGCGGTCACGTGGCCGGAGTTCGCCAGCCTGCACCCCTATGTTCCTCTCGATCAGGCTGGCGGCTACTTGGAGATGATCGCCGACTTGGAACGGTGGCTCGCCACCGCAACTGGATACGACGCGGTTTCGCTGCAGCCAAACGCGGGCTCACAAGGGGAGTACTCGGGGTTGCTGGCCATCAACGCCTATCACGAAAGCCGTGATGAAGGCCACCGCAATATCTGTCTCATCCCGGCTTCGGCGCACGGAACCAATCCGGCTAGTGCAGTGATGGCCGGGCTTTCTGTTGTAGTGGTCGCCACCGATGAAAGCGGCAACATCGACTTGGCCGATCTCAAGGAAAAGGCCAACCAACATTCTGCAAATCTGGCCGCACTGATGATCACGTATCCCTCAACTCATGGCGTGTTCGAGGAGTCGGTGCGCGAAGTCTGTGACATGGTTCATGAACACGGTGGTCAGGTCTATATAGATGGGGCCAATCTCAATGCCCTCCTCGGGCTGGCCAAGCCAGGTGAGTTCGGCGGAGACGTATCGCATCTCAACCTGCACAAGACTTTTGCCATCCCCCATGGCGGCGGCGGTCCCGGTGTTGGACCGATCGGGGTCAAGGCCCATCTCGAGCCATTCCTACCCGGCCACCCGTTGGTCAACGATCAGAAGGGCTTCCGTGATGGTGTCGGTGCCGTGTCGGCAGCGCCGTGGGGGTCCGCCGGTGTACTCCCGATCTCATGGTCCTACATCGCTCTGATGGGTGGCGATGGTCTAGCCAAGGCGACTGAGGTGGCGATCTTGTCGGCCAACTACATCGCAACGAAGCTCGCCGACCACTACCCGGTTCTGTACACGGGCAGCAGCGGGCTGGTAGCGCACGAATGCATTCTTGACCTGCGTGATATCAAGCACGACGTCGGTGTGTCAGCCGATGACTTTGCGAAGCGCCTCATCGACTACGGATTCCATGCACCAACCATGTCGTTCCCAGTACCGGGGACGCTGATGATTGAGCCGACTGAGTCGGAGAGTCTGGCCGAGTTGGATCGATTTGTTGAGGCCATGATCGCCATCAAAGCCGAGGTTGACGATATCGGGGCTGGCGAAGTCCCGCTAGAGGACAGCCCGCTGCACAACGCACCACATACGGCAGAAGATGTTGTTGGCGACGAGTGGAGTCACCCTTACGGCCGAGAGCAGGCCGCTTTCCCCGTGCCCGGTTTGCGACATGACAAGTACTGGCCTCCGGTTGGTCGTATTGACGGTGCGTATGGAGACCGCAACGTGGTTTGCGCTTGCCCACCTATGGAGGTTTACACCGACGGGATTGTCGACTGACCGTCACAGGGGCCGGCACACGTCACCGACTGCCCGCAGGGCAGGCAGCGCCCCGAGGCATTCCATACGAACGCGGCGCCAACACCAATGACTGCCCCGATCCAGATTCCGCGCCCTCCCTCACGGCCTAGCAACCGCGTACTTGCGTACATCCGGCCGATATCCCGTCGCCAGATACGCAGGAACATCCACAGCAGCGGTGCTGATTGAACTTGCGTAGATCCGGCCGGGATACCGTCGCCAGATACGCAAGAACAAAAGGAAGGGCCCCACCCGAGGGTGAGGCCCTTGTCGTTCGTTGGGTGGCTTAGTAGCGGGACGAGTAGGTGACCAGGGAACGCATGTAGTTGGTGCGCTCGAACGCTTCGGGATGTGCCGAAGACGCCTGGCTCAGACTGCCTTTGCCCTGCTCAAGCGACGTGTAGTCATGCTCGGCGAACCAAGATTCCATCTCGAACAGCACCGTCGCCAGATGGCTCGGACCGTACTTGAGGAGTGCCGAGGTCATCATGGTGACATCCGCACCGGCCAGGATCAGCTTCACGACGTCCTCACCGGTGTGGACACCAGAGCTGGCGGCGATAGAGCCGTTGATCCGACCCCGCAAAATGGCGGTCCAGCGCAATGGCAACCTCAGGTTCACCGGGCTCGACAGGACAATGTCGGGCTTGATCTTGAGTTCCTCGAGATCGATGTCTGGCTGGTAGAACCGGTTGAACAGGACCAGCCCATCGGCACCGGCTTCGATCAGTCGCCGGCACATCGACGCAGTCGATGAGAAGTACGGAGAGATTTTCACCGCAAGTGGAATGTCGATCGACTTACGTACGTCTTGGACCAGATCGATGTAGCCCTTCTCGATCTCGCCGCCGGTCATGTCGATGTCGGTGGCAACCCGATAGACGTTCAGTTCGAGAGCATCTGCTCCGGCATCCTGCATTGTCTTGGCATACGCCGTCCACCCACCAGGCGACATGCCGTTGAGGCTGGCAATGACCGGAATGGTCAGATTGTCCTTCGCCTTCTCCAGCAGTTGTAGATACTGATCGGGGCCGGTGTTGTACTCCACCATCTCCGGTATGTAGCTACCAAAAGCTTCGGGAGAGATCGCAGAGCCGTACTCGTACAGGTCGTGGACTGCCCACGAGTCATGTTCGATCTGCTCTTCGAACAGCGAGGGGAGGACAACGGCTGCTGCCCCTGCTTCCTCCAGTTGGACGAGCGTTTCCAGCTTGCCGGTTAGCGGCGAAGCCGAAGCGACCAGCGGGTTGTTCAGGTCGAGTCCCAAGTACTTGGTTGTTATGTCGACTGTCATTCGTCCACCTCCTCATCCTCGAATTCCGCAGTACGTTCGACATGAATCATCTGCTCGTACAGATGCCACCTGTTGTCGATATCGGCCTGTGCTTGGTCCATCAACTCGTCGTAGTGAGACGGATTCGCTCGGGCCAGCATGGCGAATCTGCCTTCGGACTTCGCAAAGTCCCTAAAGGACATCTTGGGTGCCCTGCTGTCCAGCTTCATGGCGGGGCGGCCTTCGGCCTCCTCACCTGGATTGAAGCGGTACAGCGGCCAGTAGCCGCTATCGGCAGCTTCCTTCTGGTGCGACATCATCGTTGACATGTCGATGCCGTGGGCGATGCATGGGCTGAACGCAATGATCAGCGACGGGCCGTCATGAGCCTCTGCCTCGGCAAATGCCTTGGCGACCTGGGTCATGTTGGCGCCCATGGATACCTGAGCGACGTATGCGTTTCCGTAGGACATGGCGATCATGCCAAGGTCCTTCTTCGCGGTTGCTTTGCCGCCGGAGGCGAACTTGGCAACTGCGGCCCGTGGTGTCGCCTTGGAGGCCTGTCCACCGGTGTTCGAGTAGACCTCGGTGTCGAGAACCAGGATGTTGACGTCACGGGTGGAGGCCAGCACGTGGTCGAGGCCACCAAACCCGATGTCATACGCCCAGCCATCTCCGCCGATTATCCAGACACCCATCCGAACCAGGTAGTCCGTGATGCTGTCGAGGCGCTTGGCTTCTGCAGAGTCAAGTGTGGCCAGGGTCCGCTTCAGCTCGGCGACCCGGTCGCGTTGTTTGGCGAGGCCTTCTTCGTTCGACTGGTCTGCATCGAGAATCTCGCCTGCGAGACCGCCTACCTGCGGGGCTAGCTCAGTAAGCAGATTGCGAGCCATTGTGCTCTGTTGATCGAGCGCCAGCCGCATCCCAAAGCCGAACTCGGCGTTGTCCTCGAACAGTGAGTTCGACCAAGAGGGACCGCGGCCGTTTTCGTCAACCGCATATGGCGTCGAGGGCAGGTTTCCGCCGTAGATCGACGAGCAGCCGGTGGCATTCGCAATAACAACGCGGTCACCGAACATCTGGGTCATCAGCTTGATATATGGCGTCTCGCCACAACCGGCGCAGGCGCCGCTGTACTCGAACAGCGGCTTGAGTACCTGGGAACCCTTGACCGTTTCCGGTTTGGTCTTGGTGCGATCCCACTCTGGGATCGAGAGGAAGAACTCGTAGTTCTCCTTCTCCACCTCGAGATTGTCGTACAGGGGAGCCATGTTGATGGCTTTGTGCTTGACCTCTTCCTTGCTCTTGGCCGGGCACACACTCACACAAACTCCACAGCCCGTGCAGTCCTCGGGGGCTACTTGGATGGTGGTATGCATGCCTTCAAAGTCGCGACCCTTCCACGGCTTGGATTGGAACGAATCAGGTGCGTTGTCGGCAGCTGACGGGTCATAAACTTTGAGCCTGATCGCCGCATGCGGACAAACAAGGGCACACCGAGCGCAGTCAATGCAGACCTCGGGATCCCAAATCGGGATCTCCAGGGCAATGCTGCGCTTCTCGTACTGCGTAGTTGCCGTCGGGAACGTCCCGTCAATCGGCATCGCGCTCACCGGAAGCAGATCGCCCTTCCCGGACGCAATCATCGCCGTGACCCGCTGCACAAAGTCAGGAGCATCGGCCGGCACAGGCTCGAGCAGCGAGCTTGATGAACTGACGGCTGCCGGTACGGCTACTTCCTCAAGGGCAGCCAAGGAGGAATCCACAGCTTCGTAGTTGCGGTCCAAGATGACCTGGCCACGCTTGCTGTATGCCTTCTTGATGCCATTCTTGATGGCGGCGATTGCCTCGTCTTGGGGGAGAACGTTGGCAAGTGCGAAGAAGCAAGTCTGCAGGATCGTATTGACCCGGCCGCCAAGCCCGACGGCTTTGGCGACGCTGTTGGCGTCGACGACGTAGAACCTCAGCTTCTTATCGATGATGTGCTTTTGGGCGTTGGTCGTCAACTGGTCCCAAACCTCCGCAGCGCTATACGGGCTGTTGAGGAGGAACGAGGCGCCTTCGTCGGCAATCTCGAGGACGTCGATCTTCTCCATGAAGTTGAACTGGTGGCATGCCACGAAGTTCGCCTTCTTGATGAGATAGGTCGAAGTGATCTTGTTCGGACCGAAGCGCAAGTGAGACACTGTCATCGCACCCGACTTCTTCGAGTCGTAGACGAAGTAGGCCTGGCTGAAGAGGTCGGTGTTCTCACCGATGATTTTCACCGAGTTCTTGTTGGCACCAACCGTGCCGTCGGCGCCGAGACCGTAGAACACCGCCTGCACCACGTCCTCACCCTCGGACCAGCTACGGGTGACGGGCAAGCTGAGGTTTGTCACATCGTCGGTGATACCAATGGTGAAGTGGTTCTTTGGCTGATCCTTGCTCAGTTCGTCGAGGATGGTCATGACCATCGCCGGATCGAACTCCTTCGATGACAGTCCGTAACGCCCGCCGATTATCTTCGGGCCGTTGCCCTTCTCTGCGTATGTTGCAACGACGTCGAGGTAGAGCGGGTCACCAGTTGCGCCGGGCTCCTTGGTGCGGTCGAGGACCGCAAGGCTCTTGACGGTTGCCGGCAGGGAATCGATGAAGTGGTCGATTGAAAACGGCCTATAGAGGTGGACGGTCAGCATGCCGACCTTCTCGCCGTCGGCGACCATGCGGTCGATCGCTTGGTGAGCCGCACCAGCGCCAGACCCCATCAAGATGACGACACGTTCGGCGTCGGGGGCGCCGTGGTAGTCAAAGAGGCGGTACTTGCGGCCGGTCAATTCGCCCAGTTTGTCCATTTCCTTTTGGACGATGCCCGGCAGAGCGTCGTAGTAGACGTTGGCAGCTTCGCGCGCTTGAAAGAAGACATCCGGATTCTGTGCGGTACCGCGCAGCTTCGGAGCATTCGGATTGAGCGCCCGCAGCCGATGCTCGATGACAAGGTCGTCGTCGATCATGGTGCGAATGGTCTCGTCATCCATTGATTCGATCTTCGCAATCTCATGCGAGGTGCGGAAACCATCGAAGAAGTGGAGGAATGGGATACGAGCCCGCAAGGTGGCCGCATGCGCCACCATTGCCATGTCCTGGGCTTCCTGGACCGATGCCGATGACAGCAGGGCGAACCCGGTTTGGCGGGCTGACATAACGTCAGAGTGATCGCCAAAGATGCTGAGAGCATGTGTTGCCAGTGTGCGCGCCGCAACATGGATCACGTTCGGAGTTAGCTCTCCGGCGATCTTGTACATGTTGGGGATCATCAGGAGGAGACCTTGTGATGCGGTGAAAGTCGTCGTCAACGCACCGGCCTGGAGGGCACCATGGACCGCCCCGGCGGCTCCACCCTCGCTCTGCATCTCGGTTACGTCTGGGACAACACCCCAGATATTTTTCTTGCCTACCTGTGACCAAGCATCGGCGAGTTCACCCATTGGCGATGCCGGGGTGATTGGATAGATGGCGATAACTTCAGATACGGCATGGGCAACCCTGGTGGCGGCCTCATTCCCGTCAGACATTATGTTTTGGACAGTCAAAATCAGCTCCTCAGCTTGAGGTGGGTTCATAATTGCGATTTAGGCCGCTCTGTCGGTAGGCCCAAAAGTCACCAGGCAGTAGGCCAACTGTCGAGAAAATGCACCAAATCGCTGTGTATTGGGTTCTCGAGGCCTCTGCTCACCTGCGCCGGAATCTGCTCGTTTTCGCAACAGATTCACGGAGTCTTCGGCGACAGCGCTTTGGGCTGATGGCACGTGCTGCAACTCGCACCGGAAGTGCCCGGCTAGGTGATCCAATCAAGCGCAAGGTCTAGGAAGGCCTGACCTGCTGGTGATCCCGAAAGGTCGCTTCGCCAGGTGAGTGCCACTGTTCTCCGTGGCGGGTTCGGCTCGATGGTCAGGATCGCGATGGGCGGTCCCGGGAAGGCTGCAAGCGACTGGGGCATCAGGGCCACACCGAGACCGGCTGCGGCCAGGCTGCGCACCGTTATCAGGTCGGAGGATTCGTAGCGGATGGCTGGAGCGATACCGGTATCGGCAAGCGCTCCGTCGACGGTGTCGCGGAATGCCGAGCCGGACCGGAACGCAACGAAGGGCTCTGCATCTAGTTCGTGCAGTGCGATGGATTTGCGGCCGGCCAGTTGGTGATCGGGGTGGACCCCGACAATCAGGGGCTCGGAGAACAGAAGTTTGCGTTGCAGGCCTGGTGGAACCGGATCTCCTGGCGAGATATTCGAGAAGACGAGGTCCATCTCCCGGTCATTGAGCATGTCAAACATAACCCTTGCGTCGAACTCCCGCAGATCAACGGCGATACGGGGGTGTCGTGCGGTGAAGGCCTCCAGCAGCCCGGGTAGGTCAAGAGGTTCGAGCCAGTGAATCGCTCCGGCGTGAACGGTGCCGGTCTCCAAGCCGATGAGTTCGGCAACCTCGGTGCGAGCCGCATCAAGCTCGGAGAGGGCCCGTCTCGCCCGTCTCAGCAGCAGCTCGCCTGCTTCGGTGGCTTTCTTGGTACTGCGGTCGATCAGCGGTGTACCGAGTTCTTGCTCCAGGCGCTTGATCATCTGCGATACGGCCGGTTGGGCGACATGCATCTCGGTGGCGGCTCTGGTGAAGCTCCCGGCACGGACGACTGCGTCGAGATAGTCGAGCTGGCGTAAGTCCATAAGCAGAGCTTATCAGTCAAATAGGAAACATGTATTGGACTTATGGGCGACCCTGCCCCACTGTTGGGAAGACTTACACAAAGGAGAAGAATTCATGGCTGCATTTAGTGAATCAATTGAGATTGCAGCAACCCCTGATGCGGTTTGGGCAGTTGTCGGGGATGTCGCCAACATCTCGGGCTGGCTGCCATTCATCGAGGAATCTCGTAGCGAAGGCGAATATCGGCAATGTCAATCGATAGCCGGGCCACTTCGGGAGCGCATCCTTGCTCGCGACGACGAGGCACGGAACTATGACTACACCATCTTGGACGCTCCTATGGAGATCGAATTCATCCATGCCACAGTTGCGGTGACCGAGACGCCCACGGGGTCCTGTGTGGACTGGTCCACCCTGGTAACGCCCGACGAGCTGGCCGAGGCGTTTGCGCCGATCTACCGCGAAGGCCTGGAGAACCTGAAACACCAGTTGGAGGGATGACGGCTGGCGACCCTCCTCGCCATGACACCCAGGGCTAGCTGTATGCGTATCTCCCCGCAGCCTTATGATGTGGGCAGGGGGTTGACATGTCCCAAGTCACGACAGCACCAAGCAGCGCCCGACTTTGGTTCCTGGTGGCGACGATGGCCGTGTTGGCCACAGCCTGCTCCACAGCGGTTTCGGTCCAGTATGCGATCGCATCAGGCGATGGCATGGAGCTTGATCTATCGCTCAACAGCTGCAATCGCACCTATCGGGTCACTGTTGAAGAGGCAGACGGAGTGACCGTGAGTGTCTTTGACTCCAAACGTCGCTCGCCTCTTACGTTGGGCGGCGATGACTGCGCCGATCGCTGGCTAGTGACCTTGGCTGAACCGCTGGGGCAACGTGCCGTCTTCGATGGCTCCAGTGGCGCCGAGATCGAGGTGATCTACGAGCCGTGGAACCAGCAGCTCTACACCGAGGACGAGTACCGGGGCGCGCTAGAGGCGACTGCCGAGTGCATCGTTGCAGCCGACGAGACAACGTCGGTAAGGATCCTGGATGGCGAAGAGGGCCCTTATCTCGACGTTTCGATTCGCGAGTTAGATGATGGCGAGAGTGGGGCGGATCGCACGTACGAGTGCGGCATCGAACACCTCGACCCATTCCGTCGCTAGAGAGCGGCAAGGCTCGCACTTCCAGTTCGGGCCCAGCAGCGCGACAATCGGATAGGACCTCGTAGTCGTGGAATCCCTAGTTCGAGGCGGCGAAGGAGCCAGCATGAACCAGGCGGAGAATCACCGAGTTGTTATCGCACGGCGCGGGGGACCGGGCGTTGCCGGTGATCGCTGAGCAGTTCCCGCTGTTCGAAGCCTCCCGTGCTCACGAATTCATGGAAAACGGCGGCCAAGCCGGAAAGGTCGTACTTACGGTTGGTGGGTAACGATCGTGGGCGTTTCCAGCACGCGGTTCGACATCACGTACAGCTCCGCGAGTCGTGGCAGCTAGCTGCAGCCAGCGAGCCACCCTTCGGCGCCGAGGACCAGATCGGGCCTATCGGTGATGACCCCGTCGGTCCCCATGTCGAGTAGCGAGCAAACGTCGCCCTCGTCGTTGACGGTCCACGGGATGACGGCGAGACCTGCTGCTGCGGCCGCAGCGACAAGATCCGCGGAGAGGCTGGTGTGTCTTGGCGACCAGATCGAGGCACCAGCACTTGCCAACTCGTCGAGGTCGGGGATATCGCCTGAGGTGAGAGCGGCCAAACGGATGGAGGGCGCCAGCGTGTGCAGGGCCCATAGCGATCGGTGGTCAAAGCTCTGCACGATGACCCGGTCCTCGTAGCCCCATGCCGCGACCAAGTCGGCCACCGCGGTCTCGAACTCCGCCGGATTTGTGCCGTCGAATGAGTCGCCGATGGCGTTCGGATTGCGCGGATCACGCTTCAGCTCGATATTGAACTGCACGCTGGCCGCGTTCGCACTCCGTTCCTCGGCAACCGCATCGCTCTCCGCGTACTTGCTCACCATCTCGAAGAGTTGTTCCAGTGTGGCAAGGCCATAGCTATCGCCGGTGATTGTGCCGGCGTCCGCAGTCTGGTCCGGGTACTTGCCGGGATCGGGGTTCTGGTCGCAGATGTAGGTGGCGAGTTGGGCTGCGGTCAGGCTGTTGATCAGCGGTTCCAGGGTTACCGATGGCAATGCAGGATCGGTATCTCGGCATTTGGCCGCTTCGATTCTGGGGTCGTGCCAGATCACCACAACCCCGTCGGCAGAAAGATGAAGGTCGAGCTCAAGAGTCGACACACCTACATCCAGGGCGGCCTCGAACGCCGGCAACGTGTTCTCCGGGCGAACACCACGCGCCCCACGATGACCTTGCACATCCCAGTTGGAGGTATCGACCGAATCCGGCGCCGAAACGGAAGGAGTGTCGGTGCCGCCGCATCCGGCCGCGATGATGGTCACGGCTGCGAAGACGATTGTGATCGATTTCATGCGGGATCTCCCTCGACGAGTCGCCAGACTAGGTGTCGTGTCTACTGGCGCAGACCCTACGTGGTAATGCGTAGTTGCCGAGTGCACCTCTTAGAGTCTCTTGCTAGGGTTCGGTGCTCATGGGCACTATGGGCGCGGCCGGTGCCGTTCCATAGTTATGCCAGAGAGGCTGGAAGCTAGGTCTGGGAGGACTAATGGAGCTCAATTCGAGGGAGACATGGACTGTGATCCACGGTCTCGTCCTCGGGACGGTATTTCTGCTTGCGTTCGCCGGAGGTTTGGCAGGGCTGTGGAGCTTGCGCCCCGGTTATCTGACCGCAGCAGGAATCCGCGAGAGGATGAGGCGTCTCTACATCGGCTCATGGGTGATGGCTGCCACAGCCGTATTGACTGTGGTCACGGGTACTTGGATCGTCTATCCGTGGTATCGCGTCAAGCTGGCCCCGGTTGGGGACAATGACTATGCCGGATGTGTGGATGCGGTGCTTCCCGGGTCTACGTGCTCGCCACGGGATTTCCTGAAGTCGAATGTTTCGGGTGACACCGAAACGTGGCACATCTTCGGGATGGAATGGAAAGAGCATGTCAGCTGGGCGGCACCCATTCTTGCTGTTGCCGCTGCGTTCCTCATCACGTACTACGGCCCACGCCTGATCAGCCGCAAATGGCTGCGTGCGGTGGTCATCGTCATGATGGTCGGAGCCTTCGCTGCTGCCGCGGTTGGTGGAGCCTTCGGTGCGTTCCTCAACAAGATTGCACCGATCACCTAGGAGGCGATTGAAATGACAAAGACTGAACAAGACATCCAAGTTGCCCCAGAACTGGCTGAGTTCAATCTCGAAGACAAGCCAGATGGGCCCGCAGCCGCTGCGATGATCTCAGCCGGCATCGGGATCTTCGTGCTCGGCCTCATGACAACGGGTGCCGTGATCTTCTCGGGACTCAAAGACTTCCTCGCCGACTTCCAGGGGCCTGTCGGGGTCGGTCCGCTCGCAGGCAAGACGGTTCTTGCCGTAGTTGCCTGGCTCGTGTCGTGGGGAGTCATGCACAGTATGTGGAAGGACCGGGATTATGACCTGCCGCTGGCATTCAAGATCGGTGTGGCCCTCGGAATTCTGGGAGCGATCCTGACATTCCCGCCAGTGTTCGAGGCATTCGAATAGTGGACCAACCGACGCCTATAGATGCCAACGACCTGCTTGCCACCCGGGCCATGGCAGTCGGTATCGGATTACTGGTGTTGATGCTCGCTTGGCTGGTCGGTAACCGTATCGCCCAGGTCTTCTGGGAGGCGCCGACCGGACCCGTCGTAGCATTCGCATCGGCGATCATCAGCGGAATAGTCGGTACTTTCATCGGCTTCAGGCGTCTAATCACAACGTACAACTGAACAACCAACTAACCAGCAACTTGCCGGAAGGAGTTTCTCTCCCTTCCGGCATTTGTTGTGCCACTGTGAAACGATCGCCAAGGATCTAGCCCGTCAGCTCCGCCAAAACCGCCTCGACCGCGGCGGCCACTCCTGCCACCACCGGCCGGGTCATGCCTTCGCCGTTGTCGAAGTCAGTAGCTTCGATGCCGATCAGGACCAGACCGTTGGGGAGCTTGTCGAGAAGCTTGCCCAGTGCGATTGTCTCGACGAGCTGCACCAGATGGCTCGATTGGCCGATGCCCATCTGGTTGGGAAGTTCCTCGTCGGTGAAGCGGTGGATCGTCCCCGGCTCGGCGCCAGTTACGACCGCATCAACCATGATCACCTTGGGTGCTAGAGCAAAAGCATCGAGAAGCCGGGTCGGCTCACCGTCGCTCTCGACGAGGGTTACACCGTCAGAGATACGCTCCCGCAGCCCATCGATTACCTCAAAACCGGCGGCATCGTCACGGCGCCAGCGATTGCCGACGCCGATGACGACTGCAGTTACCGTCACTTCGTTGTGGTCCGTTCAACCTTGAGGTTGAGGAAGTGCGTTGCACACGAGATACATGGGTCATAGTTGCGGATAGATTGCTCAAGTAGCCAGCTCAGCTCGTCGTCGGGCAGCTCCAACGACCGCTCCAGCACGACCCGTAGGTCGTCCTCGATGGTCAACTGGTTCTGCGCCGTTGGCGGGACGATCTGAGCTTTCAAGATACGGCCGTTGCTGTCGACCTCGTAGCGGTGATAGAGCATGCCCCGCGGGGCTTCTGAAGCACCGTGTCCGACGCCAGCATGGATGTTTAGCTCGACGGACGGAGACGCTGGCTCCTCGTACTGATCGATGATCCGGAGAGCTTCTTCCACTGCATAGAGAACCTCGATGCCACGCACGATGATGCTCTTGAACGGGTTCAGCTCGACCGGGCCGAGGCCAACCTGGGAAGCAATATCCTGACACGTAGGCGTTAGCTTCTCGAAGTTGAGCGCATACCGAGCCAGCGGGCCGACGTGATAGGCGCCACGTTCCCGGATCCTCGAGTGCAGCGCGTTCGAGCGCTCGACGTGCTCCTCGAGGAAGTAGTCGTTCCACTCCGAGACCGCAATGTCGAGCCCCTTGTTGGAGACCATGCGGCCCTCGTTGAACGGATACTCCAGCGGATGGCTCAACGAGACGAACTCGAAGTCCTGCTCCACGTCGGGGAACGTGAAGCCAGAAACGAGCTTGATCGTGTCGATTGCCGCATCGCGGGACCACTCCAGCTCAGGAACCAGTGCAAGCAGTTCCTTCTTGGTTGGTGCCCGGTAGAACCCGCCTACCTTGACGTTGACCGGGTGAATCTCGCGGCCGCCGACCACCGTAACGATGGCATTCCCCGCCTTCTTGAGACGGAGACCGAGCTCGACAACATCCTTGTGATCCGCCGCCATGTGAATGGCGCTTTCGTAGCCGAGGAAGTCAGGAGCATGGAGCAAGAACATGTGCAAGACATGGCTCTCGATCCACTCGCCGCAATACAACAACCGCCGCAGCGCCCGCAGTTGGCCGGTGACGGATGCGCCAAAGGCATACTCCATCGCATGCACCGAACTCATCTGATACGCCACCGGGCAGATGCCGCAGATACGCGCCGTTATATCGGGAGCGTCCGAGAACGGACGACCCTCGAGAAACGCCTCATAAAATCGGGGTGGCTCGAAGATGCCAAACCAGACATCTTCGATCTCACCATCGACAACCTTGACGTGCATCTCGCCTTCGCCTTCGACCCGGGCGATGTAGTCAACGTCGATTTTTCTGACATCTGACGTCATCGTCACTCTCCTTTGGCGACGGCGAGCGCTTCATGGTGATCGCTCGCGATTCGGAACGGCTCGGCGTATGCGTTGAAACCGCGATAGGCATCCACCAGCTCGCGATGGCTGACTCCCAGCCGCTGCCATGCAGCCGACAGCATCTCTGTGTTGGGACTTTCCATCGGGCCGAAGCAGCCGTAGCACCCACGGTTGTACGAGGGGCAGATTGCCCCACAGCCGGCCTGGGTAACTGGGCCAAGACACGGGATGCCCTGGCTAACCATCACACAGGGAGTGCCTTTGCGCTTGCATTCGACGCAGACGCTGTACTCGGGAATATTGGGCCGTCTTCCTTGGATGAAGGCAGCGACCACCTCGACCAACGCCATCTTGTCAACCGGGCAACCCCGCAACTCGAAGTTCACTTCGACATGGTTCTTGACCGGTGTCGATGTCTGCAACGTGTCGAGGTACTCCGGGTGCGCATACACAGTGCTGGCGAACACGTCTGTGTCCTTCCAGTTCCGCAGCGCCTGGATCCCACCCGCGGTGGCGCAGGCTCCGATGGTCACGAGGAACTTCGACTCACGCCGAATCTCATGGATACGCTCCGCATCGTGCGAAGTCGTGATCGAGCCTTCGACAAGGGTCAAGTCATACGGTCCCTCGATGACCTCACGGGAGGCCTCGGGGAAGTTGGCGATGTGGACAACGCTGGCGATGTCCAACAGCAGGTCCTCAACGTCGAGAATGCTCAGCTGGCATCCATCGCATGATGCGAATTTGTATACCGCAAGCTTTGGTAGAGCCATCTCACACTCCCTTTATCTGCAGCAGCCGGGCGACTTCCGGGAATGGAAAGACGGCCCCATCGGTGCAGATGAACTTCGACCCGAATTGGCAATGTCCACAGATGCCGATGGCACACTTCATGTTGCGTTCCATCGTCACGTAGATGTTCTCGGGGGCCATCGAGTGGCCTTCCATGAGCCTCTCGGCTGTGACGGTCATCATGATCTCCGGGCCGCACACCATCGCCGTCGTATTGACGGGGTCAAAGCCAACCCTGCCGATGAGACGAGTCACAACGCCAACTGCGCCGTTCCAGCCACGGTCGGCTGCGTCGACGGTCATCAGCGTTGACATGTCCGTGCGGTCGCCCCAGGTCTGCTGTTCTTTGTGGAACAAGATGTCGTCCGGGGTACGGGTTCCGTACAGGACGACCACTCGCTTGTAGTCGGCTCGGTTTTCCAGGGCGTGATAGATCGCGGGTCGCAACGGTGCCAGCCCGATGCCGCCACCGATGATCAGTAGATCGCGTCCCTTGACCTTGCCCATCGGCCACGGTGTCCCGAATGGGCCACGAATCCCGACATAGTCACCGGACTTCAGGCGACCCAGTGCGTGGGTTACGGCCCCAGTGCGGCGAATGGTCTGCAGAATCGTCCCGGTTTGGGAGGCGCTGCTGCTGATAGAGATCGGCACCTCGCCGATGCCAAAGGCATAGACCATCGTGAACTGGCCGGGCAGGAACTTGAATTCGCCATCGGGCGGCTCGAGTTCCAGAGTGAACGTGTGCGATAGTTCCTCGCGCACGCTGTGTACCCGGAACGGTATGGGTGTCATCTGATCGACGACTGTGGGATCAGCGAGTGTCTGCATAGAAATCCACCAACTGGAGACGGGTTGCTGCCAAGCGATCGGTCATCACCCGTGCGAATCGTTTCATCATCACGTAGCCGAGTGCGCAGTCCTCGTCCTGGAGCCGTCGCAACTGCTCGGCGTCAAACCGAATCAGATGTGTCGGGTCTAGCGCAAGTGCGCTGAACGACCAGCGGTGCGGCGGGAACAACCATCCCCACCCGAGCATCTCGCCTCGGTGCAGTGTTTGCACGATGTGATTGCCCCGATGGGAAACGTTGAGCTCTAACGCAACGGAACCGTCGACGATGGCGTACGCAGAGTCGGCGTGGCCGCCCTCAGCGAAGATCAGGTCGCCGGGGGCGAGCTCGATCTCGGAGGCGACGGCGGCTAGGTCAGCCAGTTGCTGTGGTTCGAGTCCACTGAAGAAGTCATGGTCGCCGAGCGTTTTGGCCAGGCTGTCTTCTGTCATCACACGTAACCTCCTACGCCGATATGCGTATCGCGTAGGTCGGCGCGGCGTATGGCCCCGGCCTCCTGAGTGATGTCGATGCCGACGGGGCACCAGGTGATGCAGCGTCCGCACCCCACGCAACCCATTTCGCCAAACTGGTCAACCCAGGTTGCCAGCTTGTGGGTTATCCACTGCCGGTACCGGGCTCCAACTGACTCACGCATCGGTTGGCCGTGCATGTACGAGAACCCGAGCGTGAAGCATGAGTCCCACTTGCCGGTGCGGGTGGCATGTTCACCATCGAGTGACAGGTTGTCGTCAACGGTATTGCAGAAGCACGTCGGGCACACCATGGTGCAGTTCGCACATGAGAGGCACTTGTCGGCGATGCTCTCCCAACGTGGGTTGAGGGCGTTGCCCTTCAGCAGGTTGGGCAGATCGTCCGTGTCGAGCGTCTTGCCCATATTCTCAGCCGACTCGGCCAGCAAACGCTCGCCTGCCTCGATTTCAGCGTCGGTGGCGGTCTCGAGAACTTCCATGCTCGCCAGCACCTCGACACCGGCTTCGCTGCCGCTCTCGAGTAGGTAGCGCATGTTTCCGTTGTGGGTGATTTCTGTGATTGCGATGTCGTAGCCGGGTCCAGCGGTCGGGCCCGTGTTCATCGAGACGCAGAAGCAGTTGCCACCGGGCTCGCCGCAGTTCACCGCGACGATGAAGGCCTTCTCCCTTGTGGCGGAATACCCGACAACCGTCGGCAGCCCGTTGCTGCTTTTGTAGACGTTGTCGAGCACGCGCAATGCGGCCAACTCGCAGGGACGAACACCAAAGAAGGCGTACTTGGGGGGTTCCGGAACCGGGTCGGACTTGAAGCCCTCCGCTCCGATAGTCCCCGCCCACAGAACCGTCTCCGGTGGGTTGACGTATTGCTTCCAACTCGCGGGGCCGACGACATACCCGAACAGTTTTTCGTCACCACGGTTTTCGAGGCGATACCGCCCCGGCTCCTGCAGATCGGTCCAACCCTTCGGGAGATCCTCAACTCCATCGATCTCGTCGTAGACGAGGGCCTCATTCCGGATAACCGGCCCGATGACGCGGTGGCCACTTTCGGCCAACGCTTGAATCAAACGGCCGATACCCGACTGGCCCGAGACGTACATCTCGCTCACAGTCGAATCTCCTCTCGGTAACCCCCCTAC
>RCNF010000466.1_pt1 | contig 20583 bp, 16 predicted proteins | sample 2041311 | NCBI WGS metagenome assembly RCNF01 (sample SAMN09708228, study PRJNA481090) | Marine sediment metagenome, whole genome shotgun sequencing project. | biome: marine sediment; feature: ocean; material: sediment; isolation source: Sewage treatment plant 2 marine sediment (STP2) ... | reverse complement strand
TGGAGCATCACCTCGGAGACCCAAACCGCATAGGGATCACGGGTATGGCGCCAGGGGAGATCACGCCCCGCGCGATCATACCAACCGAGCAGGTTCTGGCGGACCGATGACATCAAAGGAACTCGTAGAACAAGCGCGCAGGGTCGAGGCTTCCGTCGTCTCGAATGACGTGCATGGTCCCCCTCAGGTGAGCACAGTGAGTTTCTTCTTCCCGTATCGATCCATCGGCGGGGCCTCGCGCGCATTGGTCGTCGCCGCGAGCTCCCCGGTAAGAAAGACCTCCGCCGCTCGGTAGCTGGAGCGAACGAGCGGACCCGAGGCAACGAAACGAAATCCCATATCCACCCCCGCCCGCTCGTAGTCGGCGAACTCGGATGGCTCGACGTACCGCTGGACGGTGGCGTGACGTTTGGTGGGCCGGAGGTACTGGCCGATCGTCAGCACGTCGACGTCGGCTTCGCGGAGCAGCCGCATCGCTTCGAGCACTTCGTCTCGTTCTTCGCCGAGGCCGACCATCAGTGATGATTTGGTGATTGCAGCACCGAGCTCTTTTGCCGCGATCAGCGTGTCGACCGACCGGTCCCACGAACAACGCGCGTCACGGATCGCTCGCTGCAGCCTGGGAACCACCTCGACGTTGTGAGCAAAGACATCGGGCCGGCCGTCTTGAACCACGGTGCACACGTCGTCACGGCTTCCCCCGAAGTCGCCAACGAGGGTCTCGACCCGCAGCTCGGGGCTGTGATGCTTTGCACGCCGAACCGTCTTCGCGACGTGAGCCGCACCGCCGTCGCTAAGGTCGTCACGATCGACCATCGTCAGGACGACGTAGGCAAGGCCCATCTCGGCCAGGGACAACGCGGTGTTCTCGGGCTCATCCGCGTCGACGACTCCCCCGGGCTTCCCGGTGTTGACGGAGCAAAAGCGGCAGCCTCGGGTACAGGTCTCGCCGAGGATCATCACGGTCGCGGTGCCCTGGCCCCAGCACTCGAAAATATTCGGGCAACGGGCCTCCTCGCAGACGGTGTTTAGACCGCGGCTCCGGAACCGGGACTTCAAGCCGCGGAATTCCTCCTGCTGCGCCCCGGCAGGGAGGCGCACGCGAAGCCAGTCAGGTTTGCGAGCCGGTAAGGTCATCGGTCACTCCGGTAGGTCCCAAGCCAAGCTCTTAGGAGGTGGTGCCTCCGGTGTCAATCGTGTCTAACACTACGAATTGTGACGGTTTCTTCTGATTTTCGCAACGTTTCGAAAAGAAGCCCGAGTGGGCGCAATATTTTCGCAAAACACACTTTACCTAGGGAAAAGGTGCCCCATAATGAAGCATCGGAACGGCTCATTTCCCCCGTAAGGAGCAGCTCGATGGATGACGAAAGACGGCCCAGACGGGCCGGCCCCGTTGAACGACCCGGCGCGTTCGGCGGCAAGAGAGACATCAACCGGCGCAAGCGCGTCCAGGATCTCGTCGACGCAGGATTGTCACTCTTCTTAGAGAGAGGGATCGAGGCGGTCACGATTGATGAAGTCGCACGCGAAGCCGGCATGGCCAAAGGCAATTTCTACCGGTATTTCCGGGACAAAGCCGATCTCGTGGAGGCCGTGATCGAACCGGTCGCTGGCACCACACGAGAGGCAGTTCAGGCTTGCGACGAACAGCTCCGCAAAGCGGACGGGCGTGCCGACGCCGTCGCGGCGTATGGACAGCTCGGCAATCGTCTGGTCGGCGCGCTCGCGATACACCCCGATGCCATGTGTCTCTACCTCCAGGAGCGCCGCGCACCGGCGACCACGGCGCGGCAAGCGATTTCAGACCTGGCAACAGATCTCGATCGGCGTGCGTTGATGCTCAGCCAGGTTGCGGTCGATCGCGGTCTCGTCGCCGTGGCCAACCCGCACGTGAGCGCGATCGCTGTGCTTGGGGCTGTGGAGGCGCTCGCACTGGCCTCCGTGCGTAATCAGGTGCAGATGGATCCCATCGAAACCACCAAAACGCTCATCTCGATCGTGCTCCAAGGCTTGCAGAACTAGACGACGCGCGGTTGATTTGAGGGGACCTAAACACCCGTCCAGCGCGAAACTACCGCTTCCGCGACTTCTTCTTCACAATTAGGCAGATATGGCGGGGAAGCTGATGGTGACCGCGGTGCCGTTCCTCTGGATGGCATTGTCTGGCGTCGCGCGCGCGGCGAGCGGCCCAGCTGCGACCGAAGGGCGGGGTGACCTAGGTACGGTCGTATTGCTCGTCGTGGTGATCGGTGTCGCGTATGTCCTCGCACACAACGTCGTCGAGCGTCTGCAGCGCCGGTTCCTCGTAGTCAGCGGCGCCGAGTACCTGTTGCTGGGCTTCCTGCTCGGCCCTGCCTTCCCCGCGCTCAATGCGCTCGACAACGTCACCGGTCTACTCCCCATCATCGCGCTTGCCGCGGGTTGGGTCGGTCTGCTTCGCGGCACGGACTTCGACTTTGCCGGCCTGCAGAAGCTCGACCCTGCGACTTGGCGCGTCGTGTTGCTACATCACCTTCTTCCGGGTCTCGCGGTCGGCTTTGGATCGTACTACTTCTTCACCGAGACCGGGTTGGTCGACACCACTTTGCGCAACGCCGCACTCAGTGCTGCGGCCCTGGCGTGTTTCGCCGCAGCCGACTCTGCAGAGCCCTTCGACCTTCTCGCTAGGCGCTACGAGATCAGCGGGCGCCTCGCGCCACTCCTGCGAAACGGAACGCGTCTCGGTGACATCGCGGTCATCATCGCGTTCGGTTTGATCTTCTGCGTCTTTCACGAGAGCGCGCCCGGGGCACAGGACTACTCGCCGTCCACCTGGGCTTGGGTAACCTTCGGGCTGGGCGCAGCCCTCGGATTCTTGTTCTCGTTGTTCCTCGCCGGCGATGAGTCCGACAACTCTCGTTTCTTGGCGCTGGTCGGAATCATCGCCTTCGCGTCAGGCGGCGCGTACTTTCTCGAGCTGTCGCCGCTCGCTGTGAACCTCTCGATGGGCTTCGTTCTAGTGAACTTCGCGCGTGGCGGGCAACTGCTCCACACCACCCTGGAGTCGACCGAACGCCCGATGACGATCGTGCTCCTGATCTTTGCAGGCGCGCTCTGGGAACCAACCGAGCTGGTGCCCACCGCGCTCGCGCTCGGCGGGTTCTTGATCGCTCGGACCGGGGCGAAGTGGCTGGCGAGTGTAATCGCCGGGTGGGGCACCACCCTGCGCAAGGACCTCTTCCTAGGGCTGTTGGCTCATGGCGACGTCACGCTGGCGATGGCCGTCTCGTTCCGTCTGGTTTACCACGGCGAGGCCGCTAAGGTCGCGTACTCCGTCGTTCTAGCTTCCGTGATCCTGAACGATTTGATGGCGCCGCGACTCCTTCGAGGTCTACTGGTCGACGAGGGCGAGATCCAACGCGAGCTCAAAGACTCCGATTCCCGCACATCCACCGAGGTAGTTACGAGATGAACATCGTCGTCATAGGTTTGGGGGAGGTCGGGCGCCACTTGTTGAGTGTCCTCGACAAGGAAGGCCACGACATCGTAGCCGTCGATGTGAGCCCTCAGGCGGTGCAGTACGCCGAGGAGCACTACGATGTCGCCTCGATCGTCGGCTACGGAGCCAGCGAGACGCTTCTGAAGGTCGCCGGCGTGGCACGCGCCGACTTGGTAGTCGCCGTCACCAATCACGATGAGATGAATTTGGTCGCTACGCTCGCGGCCAAGCAACTTGGCGCAAAGCACGTGGTCGCTCGTGTCCAGGGCACCGCTTGGTCCGAATGGACGGAAGGGATTCGCTACGGGCTGCTCGGCGTCGACGTCGTCATCAACCCGCGAGTCCTCGTCGCTCAAGAGCTCAGTCGCATCGCGAGGTCGTACGGGGCCTCGGACGTGGTCGACCTTGCCCAGGACCGCGTAGAACTGGTCCAGATCGACCTCGACGAATCCCGCGTACTCAACAAACCGCTCTCTGCGATCGAGCTCCCGCCGCACACGCTGGTGAGCGCGGTCGTTCGCGATGGGGATCTCTTCGTTCCCGGTGGCGCGGACGTTCTCGTCAAGGGCGATCGGGTCTACCTGATCGGGCGGCCGGAGGGCGTCCTCGCGGCAGAGCGCCTCTTCAGCAAGGAGCGCAAAGCACGCCGGGTCTGCATCGTCGGAGGCGGAGTCGTTGGCAAGGCACTGGCGCGCGACCTGCTGCAACAACAGGCCACCGTCATGATGATCGAAAGCGATCTCGCCACCGCAGAAGAGGTCAGCGCCGAGTTCCAGGGTATCGAAGTCGTGCATGGCGACGGCACCGACGGTGCACTCCTCGAAGAAGAAGAGGTCGGCACCTACGACCTGTTTGCTGCAGTGACAAAGCAGGACGAGATCAACCTCATGGCGGCGCTGCTGGCACAGCGCGCCGGATGCAAGCGAACCGCGACGATTGTCCAACGAGCGGACTACACAGCGATTTACCGACAGCTCGGCATCGACATCGTTCTTTCGCCACGCACAGTCGCGTCGGACGAGATTCTGCGGTTCTCACGCGGTGGCGGCCTCCACAGCCTGACGGTGCTCGAGGACGGTCAGGCAGAGGTAGTCGAGCTGACCGCAAGCCCAAAGTGTCGCGCCGTCAACAAGCCGCTGCATCGAATGAACTTGCCGCGAGGGTCACTGCTTGCCGCAATCATCCACGGGGACGACGTAATCATTCCGCACGGCAAGGACGTCGTGCGGCCCGGCGACCGCGTCATCCTGATGACGACGAAAGAGGCCCGCGCAACCGTCGAACGATTGTTTCGACCGAGGGGTGAGTGAGCACACAAGCGAGAGATTTTCGTGGGGTGATCCGACCGGTCGGGGCCGTCGTCCTAGGCATAGGCGTGATGATTGCGCTGTGCGCAGCCGTTGGGATGCTTTGGGATCAGTTCGCACCCGACCCAACCAGGCCCCAAGGTGGTGCCGCGGCCTTGGCGCTGTCGGCCATCATCGTATCGACGGTCGGCCTAGTGGCGTTCATCTACGGGAACCGCTTCGTGTCCGAACGGATTTCACGACGTGAGGCTCTTCTCGCTGTGAGCTTGATCTGGATCGCAGCGGGGGCCTGCGGGGCGGTTCCGTTCATGCTGGGCGCAGGCATGTCGGCACCCGACGCGTTCTTCGAGTCCGTCAGTGGACTCACGACCACAGGCGCCACGGTGATCGCGGACATCGAGGGTCGACTGTCGCGACCGCTACTGCTTTGGCGGTCACTGATTCAGTGGCTAGGGGGAATGGGTATCGTCGTGTTGTTCGTGGCCGTGTTCCCGAACCTGGGTGCCGGCGGCAAACACCTGTTCCGAGGCGAGGTGCCCGGTACGGCCGCAGAAGGGCTTCGGCCTCGCATCGCCGAAACGTCGTTCACCCTATGGAAGCTCTACGGTGCGTTCACGATCCTCGAGATTGCCTTGCTCAAGGTCCTGGGACTCGATCTTTTCGACGCCGTTTGCCATTCGTTTACGACCATGTCGACGGGCGGATTCTCGACGCTCGACAGCTCGGTCGGCGGATTCGACAGTGCCGCGGTCGAGTACGTCATCGCGTGCTTCATGTTGATCGGGAGCGTGAACTACGGCCTCTACTATGGTCTTCTGCGAACCGGTAGTTGGAAGTCGCTCGTTAGAAACATCGAATTCCGGTGGTACGTGGCGATCGTAGTCGTCGCGGTGGTCGTCCTCACGATTCTCAACCTGAGCGTGCATGACGAGTTGCTGACTTCATTCCGATACTCCTTTTTCATGGTGGCTACGACGGTGTCGTCGACCGGGTACGGCACCGACGACTACAGCCTGTACAGCTCTACTGCGTTGACCATCGTGATTCTGCTGATGTTCGTGGGCGGTTGCTCCGGCTCCACAGCGGGCGGCATCAAGATCGAACGGGCGGTGCTGATGGGGAAACAGGCGGTCGCTCAGATTCAGAAGAGCTTCCGGCCGACGACGGTCCAGTTGGTGCGAATGGGCAAGGCCTCTGTCAGTAATGAGGTGCTTGCAGACGTCGCCTCTTTCTTCCTGATCTACATGGGTTGTATCGGCTTTGGCCTCCTCTTCGTGACGCTGGTCGAGGGGGTCTCGGTCCCCACGGCATTCGGCACGCTGCTCACTTGCCTGTCGAACATGGGACCCGCACCTTTCCACGTGGGGCCTGACAACTTCTCCTCCTATTCGGCTGGCAGCAAGTTGTTCTTTTCGATCGCGATGCTTCTTGGACGACTCGAGTTCTTCACCCTTTTCGCGCTCATCATCCCTGGGTTCTGGAGACGCTGATGGCGGGCGCATACAGCATGCCGCCATCCGGCGAAGAGACCCACGCGCGGCGTCAGATCACGGTCATCATCCTTCTGACGTTCGGGATGGTGGGGCTCTACCAATTCGAGCAGTTCGCACAGGACGGGTTCGACCCGAGCGGAATGCTCGCGTTCGGCTTCGTCGTTCTCGCGAGCTACACGATCGGCGGCCTGGTCGCTCAGGTTCGCCTCCCTCACATTACGGGCTACCTGATTGCGGGCCTCGTGTTCGGGCCTTCGCTCGCTAAGGCGCTGACCGGACTCCACCTGCCGGCACCATTCGATGAAGGCATTCTCAATACGGAAGTGATCGAGCAGCTCAGCCTGTTCGATACGCTCGCGGTTGCCCTAATCGCGCTCACGGCCGGTGGTGAGCTGAAGCTCGAAGGGCTCAAGAAAGGTATGCGGGCGATCAGTTCGATCCTCGCAGCGCAGATCGTAGCTGTCGGCGTCCTCATCACTGCCTTCTTCTGGCTGATCTCCGGCGCGGTTCCGTACATCGGTTTCCCGGGCATCGAGGGTCTGCCGATGGCGGCGTCCTTGGCGGTCGGCGCAATGGTCGCATCGGTGGCCCTGGCGACTTCGCCAGCCGCGACGATCGCAGTCATCATGGAATCGCGCGCGGCTGGCGCGATGACGAGGAACGTCCTTTCGGTGGTGGTCCTCAAGGACGTGATCGTCGTCGTGGCGTTCGCGGTCGCCCAGGTCGTTCTGGCGAGCCAGCTCGGGGTTAGCGCGCTGGAGGGCGGCATCGCCGCTTACCTCCTTCAGCACATCGTTTTTTCGATCATTTTTGGCGCGGTCGTCGTTGGCGGCCTGATGGCGCTCTACATCCGCTACGTCAATCAAGAGCTTCTGATCTTCGTCGTTGGCGTGGTGTTTCTGGTGGCCTTCATCGCCGAGGAACTCGGGTGGGACCCAGTCCTCGTGTTCCTCGCGGCTGGTTTCGGCGTGTCCAACTTCTCCAAAACCGGGCACCGGCTCATCGAAACCGTCGAGCGGCTTTCGCTGCCGGTGTACGTCGTTTTCTTTACGCTTGCTGGCGCGAAGCTCCATCTCGAGGAACTCCAGCAGGTCGCGTTGTTCGCGTTGGCTCTGGTCGGTGTGCGTGTCTTCGCGATCTATTCTGGCACCAAGCTGGGGGCGCGGATAGGAAAGGCAGACGAGGCCACGCAGACCTTCGGGTGGATGGGCTTCGTCTCACAGGCGGGGGTCTCGATTCTGCTTGCCGCGATCATCGGCAACACATTTGGGGAGCTCGGTCGGTCGCTCGAAACGCTCATCATCGGTGGCGTCGCGATCAACGAACTGATCGGCCCGGTCTTGTTCAAGATGGGCCTGACCCTCTCTGGGGAGGCGAGCGGCGGCCGTACGTCGATGGTCCCGGCAAGGCATCTCTCGGTGAAGCCTCCGTCGATGCGACCCGACGGAGAGGAAGGCAATACGAAGCAGCTCGAACCCTGGCCCGAGCACGTGGGCTCGAAGGACCTCTGGGGCTCACCGTGCCAAACGAAGAGCCAAGAGCTGAACAACCGGATGCAGGATCTCGCGGGCGATCTGCAGAGCATCGTCCGGGAGGTATCCACGGGACCCTTGCGAGAGTTCCAACTCGAGGCGGGCGAGTACCTCCGCGACCTACGGCGCGAATTCCTTCGTCATCATCGGCGGCTCACCGTTCAAGCGCGCGCCGAAGAAGGCACTGAACGCGACGAGCTGGTAACGATGCTCCGCTCTGCGCAATCCGATCTGGCGGCCCACTGGCGAGGCATCGTCCTCGGTCGCTCGGTGACTCTTGCCAAACTGACCTGGACGCCCGAGACGATACTCGAGAATGTAGATGGCTCCGTCGACGAGCTGCCCGAGGTCGTCGTCGCGCCGTACGAAGACCGATCGTACGAATCCAACGAAGGTGACTCGATTTGGAAAAGCGTCCGACGCCAACTCCTTCGCTTTAGAAGAAGCTGGCGAAAAGCGTTCGGGCAGGGCGCGCCCACGCGTGACGTCCGCCTTCGTGCCCTCGGCCGGTTTCATTTGTCGTATGACGCGCCGGCAAGGCTCGAAGGGTTGGCAGCCCTCTTCGTTGAGGCGGACCGTCACCTGGCGGCGCGGACGCGCAGTGTCTTCGACGGCGTGATCGCCGGCTATGATGACATCGTCGCGGAGTCCGTCTCACCTGACACCGACCTCGAGGCTCAACTCGTGCGTTTGCGCCACGACGTAGAAGAAGAGCTCGCCTTGGCGATCGATGAAATCGTTCGCATCACGGGCGACGGCACGCATCGCGCTGCTAGCGCCCTCGCGACCGGCTTCGTGAAAATGAAGGAAGACCTCCCGAAGTTCGGGACGCTCGACTTACGTTCGGGCGAGCGCAGAACGAGCCGACGCTTCGCCAACCGCATGCGGGCGATGGAAACGCTGACGAAGGACGTGTCCAACCTTCGCAAGGCGAGTTCGGCGGAGTACTCGTCTTTGGCGATGGAGCTCGAACTGCTCGGTCTCGAGGCACGGATCAAAGACAACGTGTCTGAGTACGTGTCTCGACTCACCAGCACGGTGAAACGACGCGCTGGCTCTCAGGTGAAACGTGTAAGCGATACCCTTCAGAAGACCCTGACGGAGCTCAATACAGAACTCGAGGCCGACTACTCCGGCGACGAACTAGCGGCGGCGCTGCGCCAGGCGACCGAAGCGACGAGCAAGGCCACCGGCGAAGCCGCTCGGGTGACGACCGAACTCTATCAAGACCTGAGCGACGACTCGAAGATCGCGCCTTTGCTCGACACGTTGGTCGACGCATGCCGGGGGCTGACGCCACGCTACCGGGTGACCGTCGGTCAGCGCCAGACGGGCGAGTGGCGCTTGCCAACGTCGCTGCCGGAAGTCGAGGTGCCATTCCGGGAAATCGTGTTGACCTACATCGATAGCCGCGTCGCTCCAAAGCTCCTCGCCAGCCGCAGAGAGCTTGCTGAACGAGTGCAGCCGCTGGCCAATCTGCTGCAAGAGCTCGAGCGCGTGGTGGCCTTCAATGTGGAGCTCGCCACGGCGGAGTTGGAGGTCGTCCACGACGAAGAGATCCCAGAAGAGATGCACACGCTCCTGCGCGACATGGTCTACGGGCAGCTAGAGCGAAGCTACAACTCCCTCGAGGAGATCCGCGCCGAAGCCAAGGGCTGGCCCGCAATGATCGAAGCCGAGATGCGAGATGCGGCGCTGGGCACACTAGCAACCCTTCGTGGGGAGCTCGCCGAGGGGTCATTCAGCAAGTCTCGCCTCGAAGCGATGCGCCGTGCCGCGAGCGGCCTTCGAATGATCGAGAAAGCGGCGCGGGAGCCTCGCCGCAAGCGCTTGAAGGCACAGATCAGGGGAGGCCTTCGTGCGCTCTTCGGGGAGGAGCGCCTCGAACACTGGAGCGAGAGCCTGGGTTTGACCAGCGCACTGCCGACCGAAGCGCTCTCCGCAGGAACATTCGCCGCGCCGGACGTGGCCGCCGATCTTCCGCTCGTCTACCGCCGGCTGTTTGCCGCCGACACCATGGAAGCTGGAGACGTCCTCACGGGGCGCGACAAAGAGATTCGCCGTGCCGAAGCGGTCTTGTCGAGTGAGGTGAGGGGCCGACTACGCTCGGTGGCGCTGGTCGGTGTCGACGGGGTTGGCAAGGCGGCCGTGTCGAGCGCGATCGTGCGCAGTCGTCGCTGGAAGAACGTGAAGCGCGTCGTGTTCACCGCTCCGGTGACCGTCGAGGATGTCGATGCGATCTTCCAAGATGCTCCGGAGGGGCAGCTGGTCGTCGTCGACGGTCTACACTGGATGCTTTCGATGGCCCCTGGCGGCTTCGACCCTCTGCGACGCTTCGTCAAAGGCATCATCGAGGAGGGCGGGCGTCGGCGCTGGTTGACTCATGGGGCTGTCCTATTCTGGAACTTCGCCTCTACCGTGGCTCCGTTGAGGGATGCGTTTCCAGAGCTCATCCGACTCGATCCACTGGACGAGCAAGAGCTTCAAGCGGCTGTCATCGCTCGGCATCGTCTCAGCGGTTTCGAACATTCCTTCGATCGCGGAGACGGTTCCCCCATCGAAGGCCTTTTGGCGCGGAGCGCGACACGAATACGTCGACCATACGACCAGTACTTCCACGAGCTCCATGAAGCGACGGGTGGACTGGTTCGCGACGCCTTGCGACTGTGGCTGGCCTCGATTCGCGGAATCCAAGACGACATCGTGCACGTCGGACCGATCCCTGCATCATCCTATGCGCGCGTCAGGCGCCTGCCGGACGACATCTTGGTGAACCTGTATCAGATCGCGCGGGAGGGCTGGATCGACGCGGCAGGACAGGCACGGCTCTTCCGACTCGACGTCAACACGGCTCAGGCGCAGCTGAGTCGCCTAGCGCACCTTGGCCTGCTCGACGAGCGTGAAGGAGCCTTCGTCGTGACCGTTCACCTGCGGGGCGTGCTCGGTCGAGTGTTCGCGGAGCGAGGATGGGTGCTCTGATGTTCAAACTTCGCTGCATCGGTTTGTCTATCCTCTTGCTCGCATCGTTTGGCGCGCCGGCGACCGCCCAACTGGTCGACCCGCCCACGTGGCACTCTGGGAAGGCGGATCCAACGACCGAGACGCCAGCTGAGGCGGCCCCCCCGGCACGCACAAGGCGCGCGCCGAAGCAGGATCCGGCGCCTAGGCAGGCTCCGCCTGCCGAATCCGAGACAGAGGCAGAGCCGCGTACGCTTGAGCCGCCTCGCTGGCTCGCCAAGCCGTACCAGAGGCAAGCTCAGGCTGAGCAAGCCCCGACTGAAAATCGCAATCCGATCCTGGTGCTCTTCTTATCGCTCCTCGGGATCGGGATCGCCTTGTTCGTCGCGGAGCGGGCGCGTGGCTGGATCACGACCATCATTCCACTGCGCCGCGTACTGGGCGCCCTTGTGTTCGTCCTACGACTGGTGGGTCTCGGCCTTCTGCTGGCGATTGTCCTCAAGCTCGTCCCGGGCGGTCAGGAATGGATTCTTTGGGCGCTGGTGTTGCTCGCCTTGGTCGTCGGTTGGTCGGTGCGCGACCTCTTCGCCGACGTCGTCGCCGGAGGAATCCTGGCAGCAGAACGTCGGGTGAAGAAGGGCATGTGGGTGTCGGGGGACGGTTTCCAGGGAACCGTCGAGCGACGCTCACTGCGGGCAACCTGGTTGCGCGATGGACAAGGGCACCGCCTGACGGTCCCTAATCGCGCGATGGTGGGCGCTCCGATGGTATACGACGCGGGCGCAGAAGCGGAGCACGAGGTGGTGGTACGCCTCGAGGGCTACGATGACGCGGGGAGAGTCCGCATGGCACTCACCGATGCGATACTCAGCTCGCCATGGGTGTTGGCGGGCGCCACCCCCGTCGTACTGCGCGACCCCGCGGACCCAGTCGTGTGGCGCGTTCGAACGAAGCTGCTCGAGCCCCGCTTCTCGGTCCACTTCGAGGGCGAGCTCCTCGAACGGGTAGAGGATCTACTGCGCCACGAGCCAGTAGCCCAGGAGCGCGAGACGGTCCCGAGTGAAGCGCCCGCCGAAGGTTGACTAGTCGATCCAGTCTCGGAGCTCGCCGCTCACCACGCGTGGCGCCCGCTGAAGCTCTTCGATCGTCCTGGCACCACACAACAGCATGACGGATCGAAGCTCCCGCTCGATTCGCAGCAAGAACGTGCGTGCGCCGTCGAGGCCGCCTCCGAGGAACGCCTGGTATACCTGACGCGCGATTCCCGCACAGCTCGCGCCAAGGGCAATCGCCCGAGCCACGTCCATCCCCGTTCGAATTCCGCCGGTCGCAATCGTCGATAGTCCCGCATCGACGCAGTACCGCACCGACGCGGCGGTGGGGATACCCCAATCCCATAGGGCCTCTCCAAGCGCTTTCCCGTCGCCCTGCGATCGCAGGGTCTCGACACCGACCCACGAGGTGCCACCTGCCCCCGAGGTGTCCGCATGTCGAATCCCGACGGAACGAAGCTGAACAGCCACCTCGCGACTGATCCCGCTGCCGGTCTCCTTCGCAATGACTGGCACGTCGAGTTCTGCCCAGAGCCGTTGGAAGGTCTCCAGACCTCCTCGAAAATCGCGATCGCCACCGGGTTGCACGAGCTCCATGGCAGGGTTCATGTGCAGGCACAGCGCGTCGGCGCCGACATCATTCAACATGCCAGCGATCGCCTCTGTGGAAAGGTCGCGAGCTTGCACCACACCTACGTTGCCGAAGAGAAGCGCATCGGGCGCGTACTCACGCACCTGATAGGTCCAACTCGTCTCTGGCCGCTTTTGCATCGCGCGCTGGCTTCCCAATCCAAAGGCGTATCCGAGTTCGTTCGCGACGGACGCGAGCGCCTGATTGATCTCGGCTGCGCGCTCATGCCCGCCAGTCATCGCAGCGATCAACAACGGCGCTCGCAGCTCTTTGCCCAAAAGTCGTACTCGGGTGTCGATCGAATCGAAGTCTGTCTCCGGCAGCGCCTGGTGAACGAGCCTCACGCATTCGAGCAGGGTCGTGCGCTGCCGAAAGGCGACGTCATCGGTCGCACACAGGTCGAGGTGATCGGCCTTTCTTTCCTCAATGTCAGCGGTCATCGCATTGCTTGCTCGTCAGCGTCCTGCCGTGTACGTAGCTCGGAATAAGGACACTGACACCGTGGCGCAAGGGCAAATGGATATCGAATCATGGATGGGGGACATCCGGCAGCACGTCGACGGCATCCTGGAACGGTTTTTCGAGTCGAAGTGCGAGGAGGCGACGCGGCTCTCGCCCCAAGCGATCGAGTTGGTGACCGAGGTCCGCGACCTGACCATGCGTGGTGGCAAGCGGCTTCGGCCCATCGTCACGGCAGCGGCCTATCGCGCCGCTAGCGGAAAAACCGACCTGAGCCCGACGTTCGAGGTGGGTGCAGCGTTGGAGCTCTTACAGACCTATCTATTGATTCACGACGATTGGATGGACGAGGACGACGAACGACGTGGTGGGCCTGCCGTCCACTTTGCGTTCCAGAAGAAGCACGGCCACGACCACCTCGGTGCCAGCCTCGGAATCCTCGCCGGAGATCTCGCGTCGACGTTCGGCTGGGAGCTGTTGCTGAACGGCGCGTTTCCCGCGCATCGGCGCGACGAAGGTCTGTCGCTGTTCGTTCGAATTCAAAAAGAGGTGTTCGCTGGTCAGCAACTCGACCTCATGACCGACGGCGACGTCGAGCACATGCACGACTTGAAGACTGGTAGCTACACGACACGCGGCCCTGCGGAGCTCGGCGGAGTCCTGGCCAACGCCGACGAAGCGAGCATGCGGTCGCTCCGTCGGTGGGCGACCCCGCTCGGCGTGGCCTTCCAGTTGAGAGACGATCTCCTTGGAACGTTCGGGAGTGCACAACAAACCGGAAAACCCGGAGATGACCTTCGTCACGGCAAGCACAATGCCGTTGTCGCGGCGTTCGGGCGCCTCTCTCCCAGCGCGGCGCAACGAAAGGTACTCGAGGGCGTTTGGGGCCGTGCAGAGGCAAGCGACGAGGAAGTGCTCGCCGCGACCGAAGTTCTATCCGCCGCCAAGCGTGAGGTGGGCACTCGGCTCGAGTTTTTGGCCGACGAAGCCCGTGGAGCGCTCGTCGCGAGCCCCTTCGATGAGGAAGCCCGGGAGATTCTCGAAGACGTCACACGGAGACTCACGGATCGAGGCACATGACGGGCTTCGGGAGAGGGAAGGTCATCCTGCTGGGTGAGCACGCGGTCGTTCACGGCTGCCCCGCCATTGCGGTGGGTATCGAACGCGGCGTCACCGCGGAGGCAACGATCGCCGAGCAAGACATGTTGCGGCTCTCACCATGGGACCTGACGCTCGCGCCCAATCCCGACGGCGACGAACCGCTCGAACGGGCATTCGCCACAGTGCTCGCTCACTACCCGTCGCGTCCTCGGTTGGACGTGAGTACGCGTGTCGACCTCCCAGCCGGGGCAGGCCTCGGCTGTTCAGCGGCGATCGGCGTGGCGGTCTTGGATGCGATCGACGAGGCGCTTGGAATCGAACGATCGCGGCTCGAGCTCGCGGCGCTCGCCCTCAGTTGGGAGAAAGTTTTTCACGGGAACCCCTCGGGGATCGACAACACGATGTCGGCCGTGGGCGGGGTCGCACTCTATCGCAAGAACGAGGCGCTCCAACCGTTGCGATCGAACAAGCCCCTGCACCTGGTGGTCGGATACAGTGGCGAGCCCTCAAGCACCAAGGAAATGGTGGCATCGGTCGGCAGGCAACTCGAGAGTGACCGCCAGCGTGTCACCAAAGCGTTCGAAGGCATTGAGGTGCTCGTGCGAAACGCAAAGCTCGCGATCGAGGCCGGTGACCACGTCGCATTGGGACAGCTGCTCGACCTCAACCACACGATTCTCAATGCGCTCATGCTGTGCACGACCAAGCTCGACGACATGTGCCAAGCGGCCCGCCGGGCTGGAGCACTCGGCGCGAAAATGACAGGCGCCGGTGGCGGGGGCTGCATGTTCGCGCTGGCACCCAAGCGTGACGAAGCCCTCCGCTTGCGCGATGTCCTCGGAGAAGGTGCATTCGTGGCCGAGGTGAGCGCGTGACCGAGTTCTCAAACGAGGCCAGCGCCCGGGCGTGCGCGAACATTGCCCTCGCCAAGTACTGGGGCAAGGCCGACGTGAAGCGGAACATCCCAGCCGTTCCAAGCATCTCCCTGACCTTAGACCAGCTAGTCACCGAGACTCGCGTCCGATTCGACGAATCGTTGAAGCTCGACGTCGTGCGACTCGACGGTCGGCGAGCCACGGAGTCCGAGGCCGCCCGGGTGGTCACGATGCTCGATCGCGTCCGCAAGGAGGCAAGGCTCCGCCTGAAGGCGCACGTCGTGAGTCACAATCACTTTCCAACGGCAGCAGGCTTGGCGTCGAGTGCCTCTGGATTCGCGGCGCTGGCAGCCGCCGCATCGGAAGCAGCGGGCCTAAGGTTCAATGCCCGACGCCTGAGTGCGCTCGCGCGCGCTTCGAGCGCTTCGGCCGCGCGGTCGATCTACGGCGGGTTCGTCGAGCTACCGGCCGGCAACCGCGGCGACGCCGAGCTGGCGGCCCGACCGATCGCGGCACCCGAGCACTGGAATCTTCGCCTGATCGTGGCGGCCACGGAACCCGGCCCAAAGAAAGTCGGTTCGACGGAGGGGATGGAGCGCTCCCGCAAGACGTCGCCGTACTACGAATCCTGGTTGGATAGCGCGCCGAAATGGGCGAGGAAGATCAAGCGAGCGATCAAGGACCGCGACCTCGACACGTTGGGCGCGGCGATGGAGCAAAGCACGCTGGCGTTCCACTGTTGTGCGATCACGTCCGATCCACCGATCCTCTATTGGGCGCCGGCCACATTGGGGGCGCTTGCGACGGTCCGGGGACTCCGCGAAGACGGGGTGTCGGTGTGGGCGACGATGGACGCTGGACCGCACGTCAAGGCCCTGTGCGGTGTCGGTGATGCAGCGCGAGTCCGGCGAGCACTGAAGCGAACGGCGGGCGTCACGCGAACGTGGGTCGCGAAGGCCGGACCGGGTGTTGGGGTGAGCGCATGACCCCTACGAACGCCAGCGCACCGGGAAAGGCGCTGCTGTGCGGAGAGTATGCGGTTCTCGAAGGCGCGCCGGCGGTCGTGGCGGCGGTAGACCGGAGGTTGACGGTCCGCTGGTCCGACTACGCGACTCCAATGCCGCCCGAAGTCGCTGCAACTCTTCGCCTGGCCAAAGGCGAGCTGGGCCCTCTTCCCAGTACGCTCTCCGTGGACGTTCGCGACCTCCAGCGCGATCGAGTCAAACTCGGACTCGGTTCATCTGCTGCTGCAGCAGTCGCTACGGCGGGCGCAAGCTTCGCGTCTCACGGCCTCGACCTCGATGATCCCGGCACGCTACGTCGTGTCTTCAACATCGCGCTCGACGGTCATGCGTCCGTTGCCCCCGACGGCAGCGGCGTCGACGTCGCGGCCTCCACCTACGGCGGGTTTCTACGATTCACACGTTCCGGTGATGGCGTCACAACGGAAGCGTTGACGCACCCCGCTGGCCTTCTGATTCGACTGGTTTGGACGGGCCACGCGGCGCGTACGAGCGAACTGCTTGGAACGGTCCACGCTCTGCGAGACGACAAGCCAGCACAATATCGCAATTGCATGGTCCGACTCGGCGAACTCTCTCAGGCGTTCGCGTCAGCGTTCGAGGATGGAGACGGCCCACGGGTCATCGTCGAGGCGGCGGCGTACTCAGAGGCCATGGGGATCCTTGGCGAGGCCGCCGGGGCGCCGATTGTCGATGAACGCCTTGCGCGCGCGGCTACCCTTGCGGCCGATTTTTCTGGTAGCGCGAAACCATGCGGTGCGGGCGGCGGCGACGTCGCAATTGCGTTTTTTCTTGACCCAGACGGGGCAAGGGGCTTCGAACTGGCTTGCAAAGACGATGGGCTTCATCCTATCGATGTCTCGTGGGGTGCGGCGGGCGTGCAAACCGGCTGACGCGAGGAGGCTTCCGATGCTGATCAATGTCTACATCTTGTCGCTAGTAGCCGGAGCGTTGCTCCTCGGGGCTTCGCTCTTCATGAACGGCGGGCGCACAGATGCCGACGACCAAACCCGCGCGCACGACGACACAACGCGGCCGAGTCAGTTCGGTCAACTCGACGGGGTGGCGGGCGGTGATTTCGTCGTGCGCACCCTGCGGTCGCGCAGGTTCTGGACCTTTTTTGTTTCGTTTTTCGGCATGACCGGGCTCGTGCTCGACGGTCTCGACCTCATGAGCGCGACGGTCTCGCTCATCGTAGCGCTGATGGTCGGCGGTCTAGCTGGCGCCGGTGCGTCCGCTGCGGTGCGCATTGGCTCGAGCTGAGGCATCGGTTTCGACTAGTCGGTCTCGGTTGAGTACTGACGCGCTTTCTCTTCGAGTCGATCGACGACCGTGCTTGCGAGGTTTTCGCCAGAGAGTCGAGACATCTGCTGCAAGAGCGTGGGACTCGTCACGTTCACTTCGATCAGTTTGCCACCGATGACGTCCAAGCCGACGAAGAAAAGGCGGTCGGCGATTAGTCGCGGACCGATGGTGTCGATGATCTTGCGATCCGCATCTGTGAGTGACGCGGGCGCCGCATAGCCTCCGATGTGTATGTTGCTCCGGAGGTCACCGTCGCTTGGCATGCGACCCACGACGCCGAGGAGTTCGCCATCCACCAGAAGGATGCGTTTGTCTCCCTCGTCGTAAACCTCCGGAATGAGAGCCTGAACGATCGCGTTCTGCGAGCCCCGTCTCGTGACCGACTCGATGAGGCCGTTGAGGTTACTGTCTCCATTCGTCAACAGAAAGACGCCTTGGCCACCGTGCCCGTCGATGGGTTTGATCACGGCCTTGCCGCCCATGTCGCTCAGGAACTGCAGTATGACGTCCTTGTGGCTCGTCATGATCGTCGGCGGGACGACCTCCGGAAAGTGGTGAGCGTAGAGCTTCTCATTGGCATCGCGCAGGCTTCGCGGATCATTGACGACGAGCGTGCTGCCTTCGAGGTGGTCCAAAACGAGGGTCAGCCACAGATACTCCCCTGTGAAGGGTGGGTCCTTTCGGATGAACACCGCATCGACGTCGACCAAGTCGATGTCTTCTGACTCACCCAGGATGATCGGCTCTTCGGGGTCGAGCTGCATCGACGCCTGGCGAACGCGCGCCACCACGCGGCGGCCGCGGAGCCCGACGTCGCTCGTGAGGCAGTGGTCGACGCGATGACCGCGAGATTGCGCCTCCAGCATGAGGGCAAAGCTGGTGTCTTCATCGACGATGACCGTCGACACAGGGTCCATCACGAACACGAAACGCATGAAACCCAGCGGTAGCACCCAGTGAGGTTTGGAGGCAAGGTGCGAACGATGAACCGATGGGTTTCGATTGTGCTGTGCTGTGTTTCGGCACTGCTGATAGCCGGGCTTGCTGGCGAGAACCCCTCCTCTCAGGGACACGCGGCCGTGTTCGCCCGCGACGCGGTCGCTGCGGACCATCCGGAAGCCTCGAGGGCCGGGGCCGAGATCCTCGCGGCTGGGGGCAACGCCGCGGACGCCGCAGCGGCCACCATGCTGGCCCTAGGCGTGGTGAACCCGGCGAGCAGCGGACTTGGTGGTGGTGGATTCGCGCTCTACTACTGCGCGAAGGACGGCTCGTTGACGTTTCTGGACTTCCGCGAGCGGGCGCCACGCGCTGCGACCCCCACGATGTTCGAGCTCGACGGCGAGCGACCGGAGGGGCCAGCTAACTCACCCTCTCAGTTGGGCGGACTCGCCGTTGGCGTGCCCGGAGAACCCGCGGGCATCGAGGCACTGGTCGAGCGTTTCGGAAGGCTCCCTCTGCGTGATGTCGTTGGTCCGGCCCTTCGCCTTGCCGAAGCGGGATTCACCGTGAGTGAAGCCCTCAGCAGGATGGGGGGCGCGTTCGAGGTTCAGCTTCGCAAGGACCCGGTGATGGCTGAGTGGGACCTTCAACCTGGTGCGACGCTGCGCCGGCCGGCCCTGGCGCGTGTGCTCCGCGCCTTCGCAGAGAAGGGCGGGGAGGCCTTCTACGGCGGTGTCATCGGGAGAGAGATCGTGGCTTCCGTCCAGAAGCATGGCGGCATCATGACGTTGGACGATCTCTACGCCTATCGAGTCCGAACACGCGCGCCGCTGGAAACGAACGCGTTCGGGTACCGTTGGGCAACGGCACCGCCTCCGAGTGCTGGCGGCTTCACGATGATCCAAAGCCTATCGATCCTGGCAGCAGCCGTCGGCCCTCACCCCGTCTACGACGCGGCCCTCTTGCACGCGATGGCCGAGTCCTGGAAGGGGCCGTTCCTCGATCGACAGCGTTATTTCGGTGACCCCGACCAAGTCATCCTACCGCTCGACAAGATGATGGCCCCAGACCGGATCGCGATGCGCGCCAAGCTCGCTAGCGACGAGGTCGCTCACCCGACCGCCGACTACGCGTTCCCCGTCGAATGGACTCAGCGCGAACTCACCGCTCCGGACACTGCCGGGACCTCGCATCTCTGTGTCGTGGACGCAGAGGGCAACGTGGCGGCGGTCACGACGACCGTGAACCTGCCGTTCGGCGCGCGCTTCACGGGCGGCGGCATCGTCATGAACGACGAGATGGACGACTTCGCCAGCGGGATCGGCAAATCCAACGCGTTCGGACTCGTGGGCGGCGCGCGAAACCTACCGGGGCCGTGGAAGCGCCCGGTGTCTACCATGTCGCCGACGATCGTGTTCGAGGACGGCAAGCCGGTGTTATGCGTCGGCGCTTCAGGGGGGAGTCGCATCGTCACGGCGACTCAGCAAGTCGCAATGAACGTCTTGCTGCATGGCATGACTGCAGGGGATGCGGTGGCCGCACCGCGGATACATCATCAGGGGAGTCCCGACACCCTTCGCGTCGAAACGGTGGCGCCACTTGATTCGGCACTGCAGGACGAGCTTCGCGCCATGGGTCATCAGCTCGATCCGATTCACAACGTGGCCACCGTTCAGGCCATCCAGATCGGGCGTTCTCCAGAACGACATCTCGAGGCCGTGAGCGATCCGCGCAAGGGCGGCAGCCCGGCCGGGCACTAACGAAGGCCAGCCAGATACTCGTTGACCAACGCGGCGTTCTTTGCGTACTGAGCGCGCGTTGTTGCGACGAAGTAGCGCTCGATGAGTCGCCCGAGGCCCACCACATCAGCACCGATCTCGAGCGCTACACGCCGTTCGCACTGATGGGGCGAGACGGCGTCGACGGTTACGCTTCCCTTGACGCGAATACGATCGGTCGCTGTCGATGTGATGACTCGGAAATCGTAGCGCTCGGCTTCGGCGTCAAACGTCCCTTCTTCGACGTAGCTGAACCGTTCACCGAGCACCTTCGCAACGGCGCTAGGCATCTGTTGAGTCGGCCAGATCTTGGCGCGGCGATGGCCAGTCTCTTGGTCCCACTCTAGAAGCTCATAGTCGAAGCCAAGGCCTTCGTACAAGTAGCGGTTGAAGTCCTCGCACTGGAAGATTCGCTTCCAGAAATCATGCTCCGAGCAGTCCAGTAGCTGCCGAATCTCGACGGTTTTCGCCATATCTACTCGGTCATCCGGACGACGACGACGGTCGTATTGTCCTCGCCGCCGTTCTGGTTCGCCTGAGCGACCAGTCCTTTCGCCGCGGATTCGACGTCTGAGCCAGCGGTGTTGACGATCTCGAGGATGCGGCTGTCGCTGACCATGCCATTGAGGCCATCCGAACAGAGCACGTAG
>RCNF010000465.1_pt1 | contig 20590 bp, 15 predicted proteins | sample 2041311 | NCBI WGS metagenome assembly RCNF01 (sample SAMN09708228, study PRJNA481090) | Marine sediment metagenome, whole genome shotgun sequencing project. | biome: marine sediment; feature: ocean; material: sediment; isolation source: Sewage treatment plant 2 marine sediment (STP2) ... | reverse complement strand
AAACGAAGCCTTTCCTTGACGGCAAGGGTGTTTTGCATTCATAATCATATCAGTTCTTGGGGATTCCAGCTATCTTGGTTATCCAATCTGTAATCCATCATTCCCGATATGCTTGGCGAGTACGATAGACTTTAAAAATACCTCGATAAAATCACAAAAGTAAGTTTTCGTAAAAAGAAGGACATTTTATGAATAAATTAAAATTTGGTGTCATTGGCACTTCAAGAAAAGAGGATGAGCGACGTGTTCCAATCCATCCTGAACATCTGATGCGCCTTCCTGAACAGATTCATCGTCAGCTGATATTTGAGGAGGGTTATGGAAAACCTTTTGGTATTACAGATTCAGAAATGTCTGATAAGTCAGGTGGCGTTGCCACACGCCACGAACTACTGGCCAATATCGGGAATGTCATCCTTCCCAAACCAGTGCTAGAAGACCTTGAAGAGCTGAGAGAGGGTGGAATCCTTTGGGGTTATCCGCATTGTGTACAGCAAAGATCACACACTCAGGCTGCGATCGATCGCAAGCAGACACTCATAGCCTTTGAGGATATGTATGTCTGGGGACCTGATGGAGAGATTGGCCGCCACACTTTTTATAAAAACAACGAAATGGCGGGCTATTGCGCGGTATTACATGCCCTTCAACTGAAAGGAATCGATGGTCACTATGGTAACCAGCGCAAAGTGATCATTTTTAGTTTTGGAGCGGTCAGCCGTGGCGCAATATACGCCCTTAAAGCACGTGGTTTTAGAGATATCACAATTTGCATCCAGCGTCCCGACCACGAGATACGTGAGGAAGTACTTGATTGCCACTATGTCCGTATTCGTGAAGGCAATGAAGGTGAAGCGCGCATGTTGGTGGTTGAGCACGATGGAACTGAACAACCATTGAACGATCTGATCAACCAATCAGAAATCATTGTGAATGGAATATTCCAGGAACCAGATCATCCCCTTCTTTTCGTGACAGAAGATGAAATATCTTGCCTTAACCCAGGCTGTCTGATTATCGACATCAGTTGCGACGAGAGTATGGGATTCTTTTTTGCCAGACCAACTTCTTTTAAGCATCCTATGTTTAAAGTTGGCAAGGTAGATTATTACGCTGTGGATCATACACCAAGCTATCTATGGGAAAGTGCCTCGCGGGCTATTTCTGCCGCTCTTATTGTGCATTTGCCGTCTGTGTTAGCGGGGTATGAGAGCTGGCAACAAAATGAGACCATTCGACAGGCTGTGAATATTGATGCAGGCGTTATTAAAAAACCGGATATTCTTTCATTTCAGAATCGCGAAGCGCTCTATCCTCACGCCTCCTGTTGTCCCTCCTGAAAACACCATCCGAGTAATGATCAATTGTTCTTCTAGCCTATTAGAATCGGTAGAATGCCCTGCAAATTCAGATTCCGACGTATCCACCAAGCGACGCGATCCGACCCGATCGAGCGCTGGGGGGACCCCATGGGATGGGCTGGTCAGATGTCTGGGCAGGTAGTTCTAGGATATACTAAAATTGACGTAATCGCAAAAGTGGCAACGCGGACGGAATAAATAGGAGGGACAGGGGTGTATAGGGTGATAATGATTATTCACAATGTGAATGGATCATATTAGCAGGTAAAAGTCAGTAAAGAACAGCAACCACTTGTTATTCGTCCCCTAATCCACTCCACCTGATATAATCAGCTTCGACTTCCATGAGGGAGCCGCCGAAAATCTGGGTGGAGACGGTCATATACAGCGTGTCCCCGGATATCGTATGGTTAAATCCTGTCGCTAAACCCAACTCTTCCGATTCTACGTAGACCTTCTCTTCCAGTGACGCCCAGGCGAACTCCTGATTATACGGATCCTCCGGCGGTCCAACTCCGCCCTTTCCATCGCTGTTGAAGGTCATCAGCATGCCTATCATCCCGGTCTGGGATTCTCCGTTGAGCAGGTACCTCACACATTCCCAGCTTCCGATTAGCGGATTCGTCTTCACAGGAGAAACGGGTGTTTCGCATTCATCGCAACATCCGGAGAGAAGTCCGGCAAGGACGAAAAAAAACAGCGCCATCCACGGGCCTGCATTTCTGTGCTTGTAAATATTGTCCCCCTTGTTTCGTATCGGTCGAAAGTAATATCTATGCGGGCAGTGAAGCCTCCAATGGACATGTGCACTATAGGAATTATGCTTGTATTGTCAACGAAGCATGGTGTGAGGGAGGCGGTTCTTCGTCTTCTCGTCTGGAAGACTCCAGATCTTACCTCAATATCTGGATTAGTTCCGGGGGGGCAGGTCAGATGGAATATATGGGAGGCACAGGTCCATGAATCGCCGCCGTATCTGAGCACCGTGCCGTCGAAGATCAGCGTTTTCCCGGCCTTCCCCGCGGCCATCATCCAGTCTCTATTGCCTATGTCTATTATCAAAGCCTGCCTTGTAATCGTCCGCGTTCTCAAATAGGGTAGGATCTGTAGATATGCGGACCTTCATAAGGGAATCAAAATGAAAAATCCTGAAGATATATCGCTGGTCCTTTCCGGGGAAGCCGGGAAGGGTCTCAACACGATCGAAAGAGTCCTCGTAAAGACCCTCAAGCTTTCGGGGTTCCACGTCTTTTCCGCCGGCGAGGTCATGTCCCGTGTGCGCGGGGGTAACAACACAGTGGAGATAAGGGCCGCTTCGAAGCCGGTAGAGGCATTCGTCGACAGGATCGATATTCTCGTCCCGCTTAACGAAAAGGCTATGTACAGGCTCGAGCACCGTCTGGGCGAGAACACGGTCATTATCGGAGAGAGTGAGAACATCGAGGAGAAATATCGAAGCGGGCACAGGTTTTTCGAGGCCCCGTTCGCCGCGATGGCGGAAGAAGCGGGAAACGCGATATACGCGAACACCATAGCCGCGGGCGTGATCGCGGGTATACTGGGCGCCGGTGCCGAGGTCCTCGAGGACCTGATAAAGAAGATATTCGAAAACAAGGGGGAGGAGGTAACAGCCGGGAATATCGAGGCTGTCCGCAGGGGTTATTCGTTCGGAAGGGACCTAGCCGGGAAGGAAGGGCTTCAGTACGGGCTTACTCCCGACGACACGGTAAAGAGCAATATCGTTCTAAGCGGTGGCGAAGCGGTGTCCCTCGGCGCTATAGCGGGGGGATGCAATTTTATATCCTCCTACCCGATGTCTCCATCCACTTCCGTCCTCGCCTTTCTCTCGAGGCATGCCGCCGAATTCGGCCTGGTCGCCGAGCAGGCGGAAGACGAGATCAGCGCGATAAACATGGCTCTCGGGGCATGGTATGCCGGAGCAAGGGGGATGGTGACCACTTCCGGCGGCGGATTCGCCCTGATGGCAGAGGGCCTCAGCCTGGCCGGCATGATAGAGTCCCCGGTCGTGATACATCTAGCGCAAAGGCCCGGACCGGCAACCGGACTGCCCACGAGGACGGAGCAGGGCGACCTGCTCTTCGCCGTGAATGCGGGGCACGGATACTTCCCGAGGATCATCCTCTCTCCCGGAACTATCGAGGAAGCCTTCTATCTCAGCCGGGAAGCGTTTAGCCTCGCCGACAGGTTCCAGGTCCCCGTCATTATCCTGACGGACCAGCACCTCATAGATTCATCCCGGGACATCGAGGACCTGAATGTGGATCGAAACGTCATCAAAAAAGCCTTCCTGGAGACGGGTGAGGATTACCGGCGTTACGAGATCACCGATGACGGGATCTCCCCGAGGGGCGTGCCGGGATTCGGAAGTGGTCTCGTCTGCGTCGACAGTGACGAGCATGATGAAGCTGGCCGCATCACCGAGGACAGGGGGACGCGGACCGCCATGGTGGAGAAAAGGCTGAGAAAATCCGAGATAATAAGGGAAGCCGCTCTGGAGCCGGTTCTTACCGGAAGCGAGAAATACAGCAGCCTCGTCGTGGGATGGGGTTCCACTTATCCCGTCATCAGGGAGGCGCTGGAAAAGGTCGGAGCGTCGAATACGTCATTCCTGCATTTCAGGCAAGTCTACCCGATGCATCCGAAAGCGAAGGAATACCTGGAAAGGGCCGAGAGGATTATCGTAGCGGAAAACAACGCCACATCTCAGCTCGGCTCGCTGCTCATGCTCGAGACCGGCATCGAGCCGGACGAGAGTATCCTGAAATACGACGGACATCCCTTCAGTGTAGAGGAACTGGCAGACCGGTTTAAGACTGCCCTTAAGAAAAGCGTGTCCTGACATATATGGAAATGCGAGGAGACCCGGATGAAGCCAGTTGATTACGATCCCGAAAATCTTGAAATTGCGTGGTGCCCCGGCTGCGGTAATTTCGCCATCAGGAAGATCCTCAAGCAGGCGCTGGCTGAACTCGATATGAAGCCTCAGGACCTCGTCCTGGTCTCGGGGATAGGCCAGGCCGCCAAGATACCGCAGTACATCAGGTGCAATTATTTCAACGGGCTTCACGGTCGGTCCCTTCCCGTTGCTACGGCGGTCAAGGTTGCCAGTCCCGGCCTGTCAGTGATAGCTGTCAGCGGGGAAGGGTGCATGTATGGCGAGGGAGGCAACCACTTCATCCATGCGATAAGGCGGAATCCGGATATAACCCAGATCGTGCATGACAACATGGTCTACGGCCTCACCAAGGGCCAGGCCTCACCGACGAGCCGGGTCGGATTCAAGACCCCGGTCCAGGTGGCGGGAGTGGTGCTCGAGCCCCTCGATCCGATCGCCATGGCGATCGCACTCGATGCTTCATTCGTCGCGAGAGCGTACTGCGGAGAAATAGAGAAAACCGTCGAGATAGTGAAAAGGGCTTTAACACACAAGGGATACGCGATGGTAGATATTCTCCAGCCGTGCACGAGTTTCAACAGGCTCAACGACCACGACTGGTTCGCGGCGAACACCGCCTGGCTCGAGGATGACTACGTCCCCGACAGCCGTGAGAGAGCCTTCAGTAGGGCTATCGAAAAAGAGAAGATGCTGCTGGGCGTATTCTATGAACGCGAGGTGGAAAAGAGTTTCGAGGAGCTCGTACGGCCCGGCGGCCTGACCGGGCCTCTTTATGAGCATGAGGTCGAATCGGACGCCCTGACCGCCCTGATAGATTCCATGCGCGTCTGAACGCGCTTCTCCCTACTGTCCCTCCGGTTGTTCCAGCAGAGCAGCCTCCTCATTCGAACGGATAAGCTCCGAGTGCGTGAAATCGAAGGTCACATGTCCCGCTCCGAAATTCTTCGCGAGCGCTTCCAGTGTTTTTCGAGCCGAGTTCTGGACCTCTGACCTCATCTTCCGGACAAGATTTCCGGCCATCTGCGACGCCTGCTGTTTGGCTTCTTCCTTCAAGCGGTTCTTGTCTTCCTCGGTGGAACCGGTCCCGAAAGCTTTGTTGAGCAGGTCGGGCAACAGCCACGGCAGGAGTCTCGTGTTCTGCTCATCGTAGAAGCTGATGTCGCGGATATGCACTTCGTAGAGGCATTTCGGCATCTTGAGAAGATACTGTCCGTCATTTTTCTGCTCGATCATGAACTCCGGACTCTGGAGGTCGTACCGGAAATCGATCTCGAATTCGAAGATCATGGCCATCTTCCTGGCGGAGACAAGCCACTGGAAATACTTCTTTCCGCTCTCGCCGAACCAGTGTTCAGCTGATGTGACTATCTCCTTAGTGATGATCTTGAAGACGACGAGCTCCCCGACGGAGCGCAGGTGTTCGATAGACGCGAATACTTTTACTGAAGATCCCGGGGCCCCGTGCCTTCTTTTGAGGAGCCGGATGATGACCCAGATGGCTACGGCCATGCAAAAACCGAAAATACCGGATACGAATGCTGTCGTCATGTCTCTGTTCCTTCAAGTTTTAAGGCATCAGTATTCATCGAGGTGGTTGAACTCGGCGTCCTCCAGCCACGTCTCCGGTCTCGAGATGAACTCGACCAGGTTTTCCAGAAGAAAGAGATGTTTCTTTTCTTCCGCGGCAAGAGCCTCGAAGATCTTTTTCTTTCCCGGGCTCTGTTCCTCGGCCCCTTTTTCGGTGTAGAACTTGATGCTCCTGGCTTCTATGCCCATCGCTTTCCGGTAGAGGTCGGCCTGAGGCTGCGACGTATCTATCTTGTCCCCCCTGCTTTTCATTTCGGTGAATACATTTTTTGCATTCGAGAGGACTTCCGTCTCCTCCACGCCGGGGTTGCTGTCTCTCATTAAGCGTATGACGTCCTGGTGCTTCTTCTCGTCGGCCGCGAGCATCCCGAAGATCTTCTTTATCCCATCATCATCGCTTTTCTCCGCGATCTCGAGATAGAGATCCATTCCTTCCTGCTCCATCTGCAGGGCGAATTCGAATATGTCCATTATTCCCCCTTTATTGTCGGTGATCGCTGTGATTATAGCACTCTCTCCCTTTTAATGTCTTTATATATAGAGCCGCCTGAACTTCAGGGCTGGTATGCCGGACGACAGAGTGTATACTGTTTCTACTGCATGAAATATATATCCTCGATATTGTGAGCCGCAGGCAGGGCCCGAGGGAGATCGAAATGAACATTTCGGATAACTTGTACGTCAACACGCTGCGGTTCCTCGCGGTGGACGCTGTCGAAAAGGCGAACTCGGGGCATCCGGGGCTCCCGCTCGGAGCTGCGCCGGCAGCGTTCGTTCTCTGGGACCGCTTCCTTCGGTTCAACCCGTGGAACCCGGACTGGTTCAACCGCGACCGTTTCATCCTGAGTGCGGGTCACGGATCAGCTCTGCTCTACGCCCTGCTGCATGCCTATGGATACGACCTGCCGCTGGAGGAGCTGAAACGATTCCGGCAGTGGGGCAGCAGGACACCCGGTCATCCGGAATTCGGTCACACGCCAGGCGTGGAGGCCACGACGGGGCCCCTGGGCCAGGGATTCGCGATGGCAGTCGGCATGGCTGTAGCGGAGAAACACCTCGCGAGTATCTTCAACAAGCCCGGCTTCGATGTCATAGATCACCATGCATACGTCCTCGCGTCAGATGGGGACCTCATGGAGGGAATATCCTCCGAGGCCGCTTCCCTTGCCGGCCACCTGGGGCTCGGCAAGCTCATTGTTCTCTACGACGACAATCATATCTCGATAGAAGGCGATACGGAGCTCAGCTTCACCGAGGACAGGGGGCTGAGGTTCGAATCGTACGGCTGGCACGTAGGCCGTGTTGACGACGGTAACGATCTCGACAGAATCGAAGCGGCTGTCGAAGCGGCCCGGGCGGAAAAAAACAGGCCGTCTATCGTCATGGTCCGTTCCCATATCGGATACGGCAGCCCGAAGCAGGACACCGCATCCGCCCATGGCGAGCCGCTCGGGAAGGACGCCCTGACAGAGACGAAAAAGAATCTCGGCTGGCCGCTCGAACCCGATTTCCACGTTCCTGAAGAGGCCCGCGCACATTTCAATGAAACCGTCGGCCGCGGGGAGGAGCTCGAACAAAACTGGCTGGCCTTGATGGATAGATACAAAAAGGATCATCCCGACTCGTATAAGAAGCTTCAGCGGGTTATCAGCGGTGAATTGCCGGAAGACTGGGACATGGATATACCTCAGTTCAGTCCAGAAGACGGCCCTGTCGCCACACGCAGTTCCTCCGGGATCGTCATGAATGCCATCGCTGATCGACTGAAGACGCTGATCGGCGGGTCCGCCGATCTTGCCCCTTCGAACAAGACCATGCTCAAGGGTAAGGGTGACTTCAGCGCGAAAGAAGGATCTTCGCGAAACATGCATTTCGGCGTACGCGAGCACGCTATGGGCGCGATCGTAAACGGCATGGCCGTTCACGGGGCGCTCGTCCCGTTCGGAGCGACTTTCCTGGTGTTCTCGGACTACATGCGTCCCGCGCTGAGGATGGCCGCGATGATGCAGGCAAACTCGACCTTTGTCTTCACGCACGACAGTATAGCCGTTGGAGAGGATGGGCCGACCCACCAGCCAATAGAACAGGTGATGAGCCTGAGGGCTATTCCGGGCCTGACTGTGATACGTCCGGCCGATGCCAACGAGACCGCAGAGGCCTGGCGCCTCGCGGTGAAACGCAAGGGCCCTCATGTACTCGCGCTTACCAGGCAGAACCTTCCTGTTCTCGACCCCGAGGTCTATCCGGTCAACGAAGGGACACAGAGGGGCGCATATATACTCGCCGATGCGGACAGCGGTACTGCCACTATTGTGCTTATCGCTACAGGTTCGGAGGTGCATCTCGCGCTGGAAGCTCGTGAGGCCCTTCGGGCAAAGGGGATAAACGCGCGTGTCGTCTCCATGCCTTCATGGGAGATCTTCGGTGAGCAGGAAACAGAATACCGCCGGCAGGTCCTTCCTGACGGTATCCCCAGGCTTGCCGTCGAAGCTGGGGTTACGCTTGGATGGCGCGATTATGTTGGTATAGACGGAGATGTCGTTGGCCTTGACCGTTTCGGGGCCTCGGCGCCTGGCGACACAGTTCTGGCTGAATTCGGATTCAATGCTGCCCACGTAGTGGAGCGGGCACTCGATCTGATTAATAAGTAAAACCTCTGTTAAATTACGGGCTGTCCCTTCGGCTGGAAGGCCACATACGCGTAACTCTCGAGACGACTCTCTTTCCTGCTGAAGATCAGCGGTCTGTCACATGAGTCCAAGCTGTTTCATTACACTGAGCTGATCAGCTACCGTCCATTGCTCGACTATCTTGCCTTCAACTATTCGGTGAACAGCGATCTCGGGCCTCGACATCTTCTTGCCTGAGGGCTGAAGGCCGTTCATCTCTCCAGTGAAGGTGCCGGCGGAGATGAAATGAGTCACGACGAGGTCGCCTTCGGCTACTATATGAACGATGGACTCTGTCATGTCAGGAAAAGCAGCCCGTGCTTCGATGATCATAGCCTTGATGCCGTCCCTGCCGGTATCCTCTCCGTCCGCCCAGTGTGCAACGTACTCCGGCGAATACAGTTCGTCGATCAGGGCCAGATTCCCCTTACTCCAGACTTCGTCATGAGTACGCATGACGAGTGCCTTGTTTGCCTCGAGCAAATCGTTCTGCTGCTGTTGCTGGTTTGCGCAGCCAGCCGTTAAGCCCAGGGCCACGACCAGGACAAGTGTCACAGTAATACTTTTCATTCTTCCAGCTCCTCGGTAAAAGTCAGGTATCCTGTTTAACTAGACACGGTAACCGGCAGATTGTTTCATAGATCTGAACTGCCAGGGGGTATGTATGCCCTCGCATGTCCCGTTCAAAATACTCAATTCCCAATAATCATGCTATAATGTAAAAGGAACACAATTCACATACAGATAATTCGAGCTGATGTTGAAAGCATCATGACCGAGGCGGACTCTCCCGAGAGGAGATGCCAATGAGGTATCTTTCAGGCATCCTGCTTTTTTCTCTCATACTGATCATAAGTATCAGTTCCGTCCGAGCGGAAGTGTACCTGAACAAGCAGTGGGATGAGCATCTAGAGGATTGGGTGACATCGGCACTTTCCCTGGAGGGAAGAGGCCTGTCCATCGACAGGGAGTACCAGAATGCATACGGGTATTTCATGGAGCTGGACCCGGGCCCTCCGTTTATTATCGAGAGAGACATTGTGATAACAAACGTGATGGACGAAGACGAACGGGTCATCGATTGGGGGTCGTTTTACGTTCGCACGGACGGGGCCGGCAGTGTGCCTTTCGAGTTGATTTTTCTTCCTCCCACGTCGGAGCCCCTGATGATACGGACTTCCGGCCATCTATACGTTACCGGTACGCCGAGTGACCGGGTGATATTCAAGGGTGCCTATGGCATCAAGAGCGGTGACTGGACTGACAGCGCGGAATCTGACCGGGATACTTATCATGTCGAGTTTTCGTATTGCTCTTTCGACAGCGTGGGACGGTACGGGACTTGTGCGGCCACCCTTCTCAATTTCGGGGGGGGACACGTATCTCTTGATAATTGTCGGTTCTCCGAGTTTGGTTACGATGCAGTCTCCCGGGTTGTCGACGGCAGCGATCGATATTACCTGAACCGGACACAGATCTGGGGCTTCTCCATGACCGAATGCGTTTTCCGCAATCTGAATACATGGGGAAGATATACGGTCTATCTAAATCATCTGGATAAGGTCAAGATAGTAGGGAATCATTTTGAGAATGTCGAATTCTTTCCTTTTCCGCCCCAATCGGCCCTGGTCGAAGCCAACAACTGCGTTCTCCGGGACTTGAGGGGGAATACGGGAAGTGGCAATACTATCAACGTCATCAGAATGGATGGTGGGGTGAGGGATGTAAATTGCCAGCTCCAGTCTTCGTCGCAGATCCCCTTCCTGGTGGGCCGCATTGATGTGGAGGCTGACAGGACGCTTTCAATCGGGGAGGGATCGGTGCTCAAGATGACAGATGTCTCATCTAATCCTAACTTCAACATATATGGCCGGATGACAGTCGAGAGCGCGGTTTTGACTTCCTTCGAGGATGACAAATTCGGGGGTGATACCGATCTGGCGCCCGAACCGTCCACGATCCAGACCTGGGGATATAACAGTGGAATCTATGTATACACTAACGGTTCCTTATCGATGCTGAACTCTACTGTCAGGTACGCACAGGGGGGTATCGATTCGCGGGGGGACGCCGTCGTTGATGGTTGCCTGTTCCAGTATAATAACGGAGGCTTCGGTTGTGTCGGCACCGGTTACAATATTTATGAGATAACCAATTCGACTTTTCTGAACAATGCCGGTTCCGGTGTGAGTTTTACCAACATGAACGGGCTGGTCCAGGAATTGGTCATCGATAATATCGTCTCGGTCAACAACAGGCGGGGGCTCTCACTAAATTGCGGATACTCCAATCCGGCGGAAATCTCGATCTCCCGCAGCATATTTTCAGGCAATGAAAATCCCGGGATATATCTCGACATCGGGACTGGGATCACCGGTCTTAGTATTGATGGTTGCATTATCTCAGGGAACGGGGAAAGCGGTATTCAGGCGTACGATCTTGGAGGCAACAATGCTCCTCTGAGGGTGGAAAGCTGTGTGCTGGCAGGGAACGGGTATTATGAACTTTCCTCAATCACTCTCGGACACGGAGCTGGAATACGAAGCGGCGATCTTGAGTTCATTAATAATACGGTATCGTTTAATCACAAGCTCGGGTTGTGGCACGAACTGGATGACGGAGCTCAGAGCAGGATCGCCAATAATGTTTTCTCCAATAATCTGGATGATGGATACTCCAAGGATGATGATGAGATCCCCTGGTTCGGTAACAACATCTTTCATGACAATGACGGAAATTATGAGATGTGGTTTGCGACAGGGACAGGGGACATCCGGACGGTCGAGGAGTTGCAGGCCCTAGGTGGTATTTACGCAACGAATCAGGATGTCGATCCTTCCTTCGCCGCCGAGGTTTCGGGAATCGCGGACAGCGTCGGTTACGTGGAAAAGAAGAACCGCTCCGTTATCGTTCATTCCGGTCTCGATCCCGCGGGGACCAGGGTCGATCACATGATCATAAAACCCGACAAGAACGAGGAGCGGTGGTTCTTCATTGAAAATGAACAGGAGGATACTCTCTTTATCAGTGGTGACATAACCGCCCTTGCAGAGGCGGGTGATACTTTCCGGATATTCGATCATCATCTCGATTGGTCTTCTACACTGGTGGATGCAGGAAATACCGCTTCCGTTCAGGGAACCATGGATATCGATGGAGACCTCAGGCTTATCGATGGTGACGGCAGCACCCTTGCAGACGTGGATATCGGTGCGGATGAATTCAATCCCGATACTTTTACTGTTATTGTGCTTTCCCCGGTGAAGGATGATCTGTGGATGCCTGGAGAAACCTACAGTATCGAATGGTCATCGGTCGGTATCGATTCACTGTCTATCAGTTACGCCGTGGAATATGACCCGCAAGACGTGGAATACCATGAGGTAGTAGCCAGCGTGCCGGCAAGCGAGAGATTTTTTCAGTGGACGGTGCCCGACGAGCTGTCGGCAAAGTGCCGGATATTGATTGAGGATGTCCACAATCAGAACCGGAGAGCGGAGAGTGGACTTTTCAGGATAAAGGGCTATGATCTGACCCGGTTCGATCCCGAAATGGAGTATTACCCGTTTATCGTCGACCGGGACGGGTGGAATATCTGGAATAGTTCGGATGATATGTGGCCCGAGAGCTGGTGGAGCAGGTTCGACTATGAAAACGGTAACGACCCGAATACCGGGCGGGCATACCCGTTTTATTTCTCCGCACTGGGATTTCTCAACGCCGAACCGTCGGATTTCCCCGACTGGCCGCTGTTTGCCGGCGTATTCGGCCTGGACCGGTGTTACATCAGCACCCCGGGCGGGCTTGACTACCGGCCATCGGCGGTGCAGAAATGGGCATCGATCAAAGAAACCTGGAAGGGTAGCTGTCTCGGATTTGCTCTTTCAAGCCTGATGGCTTTCGACGACAAGGTCACTTTTTTGACATCCTACCCCGGGGTCGACAGCTTCGATAGCCTGTATGCGTTGCCGCTCGATGACGATCATCGGGAAACTATTAACGGGATCTCCCTTCATCAGTTTGGATCGGCATATCCGGGGAGGGTCGATACCAATTACACAAAGAATCCCGGCGAAACCCTTGAAGAGATCAGAGCAATGCTGCTGGATGAAACCAGGGATGACCGGTGGCTATTCCTTGGAAACAATTATGGAAGCGGTGCACACGCCGTCGTGCCGTGGAAGATCGAAAAGAGCACAGGATTTCCTGAGTTCGACAGCATTTTCGTCTATGACAGCAATGTTCCGGGTGACCTTTCTGCCAAGATCGTTGTCAGTGCCTCTAGTAACAGCTGGTATTACGAGTATCTGTCGGGCTGGGGTGGAGGCTCACGTCTATATCTCATGGATCGGGCGAGTAATTACTTCAGCCGGCCGGTCCTGTCTGCAGGCGGGACGAGCCATATCTCAGGTTCCTTGGAAGATCGCAGTTTGACGATCGGTGCAGTACCGGGATTTGTCGAGTTGTATAATTCAGCGGGAGCATCGATAGATATACGCAACGGGGTCGGAAATACAGTCGGCTATTCCGACAGCAGCATTCATAATACGGTACCTGGCGCCTTTCCCTTCGTGCCTGTAACTGGTTCGTTTCATCCCCCAATCGGATTTCTCCTTCCGGAGGACTCATATACCGTAACGATGTCGGAGTTTCCCGAGCCCGAAATACTACTGTCACTCTTTACGGATTCGCTTGTCTTCTCCTGCGTCCGAAATGACGCGGTATCTACCCAGACTGACCGGGTGAACTGCACGGAAGTCTTTACTATCGTCAATCCGGACGCTGTCACGAAATCCGTCAGCAGCAAACTTAGCGAGGCAGTCATCGACGGAGAAAGAGAATTCAGTCTGTTGAACTTCAGTATCGACCAGAACGATTCAGTATCAATAGAACCACCTGTGGAAGGCAGTATGAAATTTGTCAATCACGGCACAGCCAGTTCCTACGCGCTGGGTCTTCGTATCGTGTCGGGGAGTGAAAATGGGATATTCGAACATGCTGACCTGGTTCTGCCGGCGACATCATCTCATACTATCGTACCTTCCTGGAATGACCTGAAATCGATACCGGTCAAAATACTGATCGATAGCGGTAACAACGGCAGTATCGATGATTCACTGTTTGTCGATAACCAGTATGTCGCTACTCTACTGCAGTTCTTTGGCTCGGGTTACCGTGGAGAATTTATTGAGATCGAATGGCGTTTGAGCCAACTGGATAACGATGTAGTGTTTTCTGTTTTAAGAGCAGATGGTGTCGAAGAAGATTTCATTCCTATGCCGTGGCTGGAGATACAAGCCCACGAACTGTACTTCAGGGTGATCGATGCTGGAATAGAGCCTGGCCGGGAATACCGGTACCAGGTCCGGTACGAGCTCGATGGCAGGAGCAGGGTCCTTTTCGAGACCGAGGTGATAAGGACTCCTGTACTGCCTCTGACATTGTTTCAGAACTATCCGAATCCGTTCAATCCAGCTACTACCATCAGATATTTCCTGCCGGACAAAGCAGCAGTCCAGATCGATATCTATGATGTCTCCGGCAGAAGAATATCCCGACTGGTTGAAAAGACACAGAGCGCGGGATACCATGTGGCTGTCTGGAACGGCCGAAACCATAATGGTCGTTCTGTAGGAGCAGGGGTATATTTCTATCGCCTTACGTCAGGCAAGAAGACCCTGGCCAGAAAAATGGTATTACTCCGATAACAGATGCTTTGACAGAAGCATGATGTCACAGAAACAGATTTCATTATCATCACTCCTCTGCTAGGGTAAGTCATCCTGTTAGCTAGACACAGTCAGCGGCAGATTGTTTCAAGAATCTGAAGTCGAAATACAGGTACAGCCGGATGGGTGGATTTTAGCGATGGGAGAGGAGGCAGGCAATGGGAGACAAAGGCGGCAAGAAGGATAAGAGTAAGCACCAGAGACAGGAAGACAGTAAAAAGAAACAGAAAGATAAGGACAAGCAGGATAAGCAGCCCAAAAGAAACCCGTAACAACACTACGGGTTCCAATATAGAAGGCCCGCAACACTTCATCTGAATGATTCAGTGCCCCTGACCGGGTCAAAGGGCCCTGAATAATTATCACTTGACATAGTATTGTATATTGTATACAGTATACAATATGGAATCAATAGAGCGCAAACCTGTCCGCGATCAAGTATACAGTCAAGTCCTGGAACATGTTGTCAGGGGTGACGTTGCCCCCGGAGAGCGTATAAAAGACGCGGAACTTGCCAGGAATCTACAAATAAGCCGGACCCCGGTGCGCGAGACCCTTCTCAGGCTTGTTCAGGAGGGATTCCTGGACAATCGCGTTGGACATGGATTCACTGTCCGTCCGCTGCTTCCTGGCGAGCTCGAGGAGATATATCCGATCCTGTGGACTCTCGAATCGCTCGGCCTTGCCTTATCCGGGCCGCCCTCAGAACCGGTTCTTGACGCGATGGCTGTACTGAACAATGAGATGGTCAAAGCTGGAGAGGACCCTGCCCGATTGATACAGCTGGATAACGAATTTCACGCCATGTTGCTCTCCGGGTGTAACAACAACCATCTGGTTTCCATCGTTTCACACATGAAAAAGATCATTCGAAGATACGAGTACGCGTACATGTCAGATGAGCCTCTGATAGGCGATTCGATCGGTGATCACAACCGGCTGATGGAACTTCTCAGATCTGGCGATGACTCAGCGGTGGGAAGATTGCTCGAGGAACATTGGAGGCGGTCTCTCAAGGCGATAACGAAAAAACTGGAAGGCCATGAAGTCTGAGACCAAGATCAAACCCCGGAACCCATTAATCATAATCATTTGGACGTTCGGCCTGTATGTCCTTGTTTCCACTACGCAATACATATACTTCTGGCTAGGTACGGTCACAACTGATTCTACGTTCGGAGAGCTCGCCGGGGGAGAGGCAATAACATACCAGAGTATACTTCTGCGCGGGATCGTCGCACTTCTGCTCGGGATCCCTGTTCTCCTCCTTGTTGTGAAATTCTTATGGCGCAGGCCCTGGAGTTGGCTGCGTCTCCGGTTCCGGCCCGGCTTACTGTTGGGAGGAGCTTTACTCGGCATCAGTATGGTCATCGTCGTAATATTGATCCTTTGGACATTAAAAATCACCCGTATTACCGGGTATCCCTCGCGATTTTCGGGCAGGCAGATCGCTGCCCTTTTGATAGGCCATTCTTTCTGGATCCTGTTCACTGCAATGTTGGAGGAGACTGTTTTCAGGGGGATGGTTGTCAGGGAATTTGCGCTGCGATGGGGCTGGCCAATCGCTATTGTGGCCGGCGGACTTTATTTCTCGGCGATGCATTTAATTTCCATTATTCCCATACTCACTCCGTTACTGACCATAAGTATCCTTGCAGCCGGTATCGCGGCTAACGCTCTGTTCGTGGCCCTGTACATAAGAAGCCGGTCACTGTGGCTTCCGATCGGATTCCATGCAGGATGGAATTTCGCTCTGGCAGCCATTCTGGGTACGACGATGAGTGGACATGCCGGGAGTTACGGCCTGTTTCAAACAGAGTTGTCCGGAAGGGATGTGTTGACGGGAGGTGAGTTCGGTGTCGAGACGTCAGTCATTGCCGTGGTGCTGATGATCGTTCTCTCGATATGCGTATTGTGGATATCACGCGGCAGGAGCGGCAGCCTGCTGGAAAGCCGATCAGAGTTAAAAATAAATGAAGGGGTAGATTCATGAGATTACTGATGGTTATAGCCATGGCCTCTATTGTATCGACTGCGGCCGGAGCCTCTGCAGGGAACTCTTCGTTTATCGATGACAAATACAGGGATGGGCTGGAAAAAATCGAGTCAGTAGAACTGCCAGGCTGGAATCTCCATTTCGGAATATGCCAGTATCCGAGGCTGAACGAATTGCAGGTTGCCAAGAAGAAGGTCATCTCGCTGCAAAAAGAAATCGAAGAGCATGAAAAGTCGATTGCCGCGAAGCGAGCAGAGATCAAACAAATAATCGAGAGCAGCAGGGAGCACAGGGAGGAAAGCTATTTTCTGCTGGGCCTCGTGGCCCGAAAGACATGCGTGAAGGACCATCAGTTGATCCTCGATGAAAAGAGTTTGATGTGGGGACTGATTAAATGGGGAAAGAGATAGCTCTCTTCCACCAGGGCAGTATCACATTCTGTCCACACCGGTCAGGACCTCATGCCTACACAATAAACTCTCTCGGCACATCATTCAGGCGCGCTATCTTCGTCACCTTCGTCCTGATGTCGTAATCCATGACGCAGGAGACTGAGCATGTGTTGCAGCCGCTGCACGGATCAGTGTCCACGGCGGCATACGAGAGCGTGTCGTGGGCATGCGCGAGATTGCGATACCCGAAAGCATACATATGGCTGCGCATCAGGGTGGGGATATCCAGCCCCTGCCTGCACTGCGGAAGACAGACGCCGCACTGCTGGCAGAAGGGAGCTTCGGAATTTTCACTGGTTTTGATACTCAGCCTGAGGTCAGAGATCTCTTTTTCGCTGAGAGATAGATCAGCCATCAGGGCGATGTCTTTCTTGACCTGATCGAATGTCGTGACGCCAGGCACCGAAGTATGGACGTATTTGTGCAGAAGGACCCATTTAAGTGCGGCTTCTGAATTGATCGGCTCTTTCTGCTCCTTGTCCCAGTAAGCGCCCGCCATCGTCTTCATGGCGATTATGCCCATGCCTTTCTCTGAAGCGTAGGCCATCGCCTCACCGATCTCCTTCTGGTTGTTCTTCCTGAAGTTGTAGGCTACGAGACAGACATCGTAGATCTTCGCCTCTACCGCGGCCCGGATCGCTTCATCCTCATGACTGTGGGTAGCTATCCCGATGTATTTTGCTTTGCCCGATTTCTTGATGTCTTCCATAGCCTTGAGGTAGGGAGCATAGAAGACTGATTCTCTCTTTGCCATAAATGGCAACAGGAATATATCAACGTAATCGACACCGAGTCGCTCCAGGCTCTCATCGAACTTCTTGATAAAGGGCTCGACCTTCGCGCCTTCGTTGAAGATGCCTTCCTTGTGATTGAAATTCTCTGGCATCGCGCTCGTCATAATAATGACCGAATCCCTGTCGCGTCCCTTGATGACCTCTCCGATCATGCTCTCATTACGGCCGTCCCCGTAATACTGGGATGTGGCGAGGAGAGTGACGCCCCCGTCGAGGGCGGCCCTGATAAGTCCGGGGTCGCTCGTGTCGCCGGTGCCGATGCTGACTACCGGGAGTTTGATCCCGGTGTTACCCAGGGTGCGGTAGACTAATATCTTCTTTTCGGCAGTTTTCTCATCAGCCTTGAGAGGTGAACTGGAAAACACGGTCATACCCGCAACACCAGCGAGGCCGGTCTTCAGGAAGTCTCTGCGATTTTTCATTGTGCGATCCCCTTATTCTCGTGGAGGAAACTTGATCTGCTGATATTCCATTCCATTGTCAGGCGTATAATTGATAAACGTCTGAAATGCCGATATGTGCCAGAGTAAATATCCTGATGATTCCTGTCAATAATTGAAGGAGGGAAGCGAATTGAAAATCGGCTGAGATGCCGTCTGAATACTAATAGTGACATCGGGACGAGATTGACGCCTGATGATTATAGGGATATATTATATTGAAGGCCGATTTAAGGGGGGGAGATGAATTCTAATATAAGTAAAGTGTATTCGTTGAGGACGATTGCTCCTCGCTGCCTCTGTGTGCTGTACCTGTTCCTTCTGGCATCTTCTGTCGCATCTGATATTCATGCTGACACCATACCGGACGTCAATTTCGCGATAGTCAGGCTGGATTATCAGACCTACGACATCAAGGGCTGCTATGAACTTACCCAGCCTTACCACAAGTCGATGCCGGAAGAGAGCTACACTCGGACGGGCAACGTATTCTACCGCTATGTTCCTCCATGCGATTTTGGCTATATCAGCGTAAAGAGCAGGCTCACAGGAGAGCTTCTTGTGGATGCTACGTCCGTGTTCATGGGGATGGGTGCATTCTATTACCCGCCGGATTCGCTTTATTCTTCGGTCTATGAGGATGGATTTGTCAATCCGCCGCCGGATTCACTTATCTATCTTCAGCTCGGATGGACGCCCGAACAGTATGCCGATTCTGCGTGGGTCAGAGTGCAGGATACGGATATAATAAACAGGCTGTCGGCGCTCGGACCCTATGAAGTCGTTCTTTTTGATCATTTTTATGGTCAAGGTCCGGCTAATTATTCTACTGCGGAATGGATAGTGATCGCCTTCACTCATCCTGCTGCCCCCGATGATATAGCGCTCCATAGCCTGGAATGGCCGAAGACGGTGATCACAAGAGATATTGATTTTGTCCCGGAGATCGTGGTGCATAACTTCAGCGACCGGCCCCTGGAAGTAAAAGCCACGCTTTCCTTGACGACGGAGGGAGGCTCTCCAGGTGAGTATGATGTGATACTGGATCCGCTGCCGGCCGATTCCTCACGTACGGTTTATTTTGATACTTTGATGATAGAGGATCCTGGTACGGCTGATATGACATTCGAACTGGTCGATACCGACGGTTCGCCTCTGCTCGATGCATACCCTGACAACAACGGCATTCAACGGGATATCGAGGTAGTCGAACTGCCGGTATTCAGACTGATGTGCTCGAAATCCTCGCCTGGCACGGTTCCACTGGAAGGAAAGGCCCTCGACTTTGACGGCGACGGGGACATCGATATCGTTCAGTTCGGCAGCCCCACCTTTCTTCTCTTCCAGAATGACGGTTCAGGCAATTTCACTGATATCACCGGCCTGTCGGGTATCTTATATTGGACCTATTATTCTTCAAGCGATGTAGTTGCCAAGGATTTCAGCGGTGATGGCCTCACCGACCTCCTCGTCGTTACAAGCGGCAACACGCCGGGATACTACATTGGGGACGGGACGGGTATCTTCACAGACGCGATCGGATCAAGCGGGCTCTCCGGTCTGACCGCTTCCAGCGGGGTGGATGCGTTCGACAAGGAAAACGACGGCGATCAGGACCTCATCTTCAAGTATACCGGACAGGAGTTGATACTCGAGAACAACGGTTCCGGATACTTCACGGATGTCACGGTTTCTTCGGGCCTGGTCGATAATTCCCAGACCGAGCGTATAACAGTGGGGGATATCAGCGGTGACGGATATATGGATATCGTACTTGCCAACTGGAACTCCCCGTCCAGCGTCTTCATCAACGACGGGGACGGCACCTTCTCCTTCTCAAGCGGCCCCTGGGGGACTATCGATCACGTCAGGGGCGCCCTCATCCTCGATTACGACGCTGACGGCCTGACGGACCTCCTGTTTGCCCGGGCCATATACACTGATCCATCCAGTCTGTTTAGGAACCTCGGCAGTCTCTCGTTTGTCGATGTATCCACAGGGTGGGGAGGGCTGCCTGCGGCATTTTCAGCCGCGGCCGCGGATATAGATGAAGATGGAAGTCCAGATATCATCCTGGAGGACCTGGATGTATGGACACTGATGATGTACGATGGAGTCGAATACGTAGATCATACGGAGCTACTGGTTGATTACAGCGGGGGGCTCACCGGACATAATTCAACGAGACCGCAGTTCGTCGATCTCGATAGCGATGGAGATTTGGATATCTACTCTAAGGAGATCTATCTTGAGAACCAGGGTCTCCCGGGCAGAACTACGGACGACGAACTTTCTCCTGTTCCAGGCATCTGCCTGCTGCACCAGAATTATCCCAATCCATTCAATCCGGCCACAACCATCAGCTTTGACCTGCCGCGTTCTGGCCACGTCAAACTGAGCGTTTACGATGTCAGAGGCGCGCTGGTCTCTACCATTCTAGATCGTCATATGAAAGATGGACAAAATGAAGTCACCTGGGACGCCAGGGATAACAGGGGTAATCCAGTCGCCAGCGGCATTTACTTCTGTCGTCTTGTCGCTGGAGACTTCACCCGGACCAGGAAGATGGTGCTGTTGAGATAGAGTCCTGTTGAGAAGGATAAAATATCAGTTTATGAGGGAGGGAAGCTCAGGCTTCCCTCTTT
>RCNF010000464.1_pt1 | contig 20629 bp, 24 predicted proteins | sample 2041311 | NCBI WGS metagenome assembly RCNF01 (sample SAMN09708228, study PRJNA481090) | Marine sediment metagenome, whole genome shotgun sequencing project. | biome: marine sediment; feature: ocean; material: sediment; isolation source: Sewage treatment plant 2 marine sediment (STP2) ... | reverse complement strand
CTAGCGTGGAGGTGATGAGAAATGCGGTTCAGGACGCTGACGCGAGGCGTTAATTGACATATCTTGACATGTCAAGGAGGCTCGATTTGGCAGCGATCAAAATCAGCTCGAAGGTCGGCGAGTCGGCGGGCGCAAAGGTGCCAGGCACCGCTTTGCAGACTTGACTACGGCTGCTCGCTCGCCGCGTGGGCGAGCGCTTCTACAGCGGCAGCGAAGTCGGGATCCGTTTCGCGACACAGGGATCCTCGTCGCATCCACTTACTCGCGCCATCTCTCGATTTTCCAAGAGCGTCGGCGAGTTCAATCACCTTGACTCCAAAACGCTCTATACCAACTAATCCAATCAGCTCCCGGGACCGCACGATTTCAGGATCTCTTCCTCGTCCACCCAGCTCATGCTGGTCAACGCCCAGGTGGCAGCAGGCGAGCTCCAGCCACTCCGTCGCGTTATACGACGGCCGCCACCTTCCGGTGCTCCGTCCCAATTCGTCGATGTACGCACTCTCGCTTCTTCTTAACCGATCCTCTTCTGTGGGCCTGCCCAGCCGCCACCACGGCAATCGCCCCGGACCTGCACCGCTCCAATCCTCACCGTCAACACCTGCAATCGCGGATCGATAGTTTCTGAGCGCCTTTCGTCTCGTCTTTCCATACATCAACAACACATCGTCAACTGCCACCATAGGATTTGCCCGGCGAGTGACGATGTCCTGATGCCCGCTCCATCGATACTCGTCTACGTTCTCCGCAAGCCCCGCCTTGACCGGGTTCAGATGCACGTAGGCAACCAACTGCATCAGGTATTTTTGGTCCGAAACCTCTTTGGCCTTGAACCCACCCTGCCACAAAGGGCCAAAGGTCCGGTCACGAAGATTCCGCGACCTGGTCACTCCTTGTTGTAATGTCTTCAACGATCGCGACAACGAAACAGGCCCCTGCTTCAGAATCAGATGGAAGTGATTTCCCAGAAGACTCCAGCCAAACACGACCACTTCATCTCGACTGACCACAAGGCGGAATAGATGCACAAATCTATCTGCGAGTTCGTCGTCCGAAAACGCACGCCACCCGCCGGCAACGCGATTGTATATATGGTAGATCCGTCCCTCTTTAAAGGTCCGACCGGCTCGCCCCATCGCGCCTCCACCGAAAGAATATCAAATCGACAAAGCGGTGCCTGGCACGTTTACGGATTTTACATCTCGGGAACAAGTGCCCTGGGCGCCGGGGCGTAGAAAATGGCCGCTCTGAGACAATGGTGTTCGACCGCATCGGCTGCGAGAGGGAGGTGTTCGCCGTGAGACCCGTCTTGAACAGGTGGCCGCTGATCGTCGTGCCTGTACTCGCCCTCACCGTCGCCTGCGCGCACACGGGTCCGGACCCGTTCATTTATGGCCCAGACGATCTCGGGCGTGAACGGGCGAAGCCGCCCGAGTGCTTCTCGGCCCCGCTCGAGGGCTGCATCGGCGACCCCACACAGCGCGACCCGATCGAACGCCTCGCCTCGCCCTGGAACGAGGTTTTCGAGCCGGATCTTTCCCACCGCATCTGCCGAGGTGATGCTCAGGCCCGCCGGAGATGGCTCGAAGGCGCGCGCCACCTCACAGAAGACGACCCACGCGAGGGGGTCTACCTGGAGTTTCTCGACCCCTGTTCGACGCCGGGCTATTGCGCCTGGGCTATCGAGACGGCCGGCAACGAACTCGAACCTCTGCCGGCCCGCCGCCCTCTGTTCGAGAGTGCTCGACGGTGGTGCGGTGAGATGCTCGAGCCCGACACGCTGGACCATGTCGGCTCGAAGCTCGGACGATCCGCCGCCGACGAGCCGCCGTGGGTCACATCCAGCCGGCAGATCCATTGCGCGGAGGTCTCGCGATCCGAGGATCCCTGGGAGGACATGGCCAGTCTCCACGCGACCGGGTGTCTCGACCTCGGCGAATGGATAGAGCGCCATCGCGATTCTCCGAACGCGACCGCCGCCGCCCTCGAACGTTGCGCGATGGGTGGCGAAATCCGTTATCAGGAGGCGAACTGCCTGCGCGAACTGGCCGGTCTCGACCGCGAACGCGCCGTCGCCCTGGTGCGTTCGGATGATCGCCGCGGGTGGGGAATCTCGTCGACGATCACGCGCTACGCGCGCACCCTGCTGCGCTTCCCCGAGGAGGGTCAGCTCGAGGCCGAGCTGACTCGACTCGGCCTCCTCCCCTCAGGACCGTCGCCACCAACCGTTCCCGGACAGGCACCGGTGCTCCCCGAGGAGGTGCTCGAGCACTACGGCCGGCTTGCCGACTTCAACCCCGGTTGCGCGGTGCGCTACTGTGAACACGCGCCCCTGATGTACCAGCTCATCGACCTCACGTCACCTGTACTCGACGATGTCGTCCTCGAGGAGCGATGGCCGGCCCTCGAAGCGCTCGACCTCGGATCCGGGCCGCGCAAGGTCTCGACCTCGATCAGCGGGATCCCCGTCACGATGCGAGTGGCCGAACTCGAGGACGGCAGTTTCGACCGCGACGAGCACGACCGGTTGCGGAGGGTCATCGAAGACGCACGGGAGCAGCCGCACGCGCTCACCGCATACTCTGAGGGGCGCGCGTTCGGGCTGCCTATTCGAAATCTCGGCCAGTGGCACGACCTCGAGACGTTGCTCGCAGGCCTGAACACCATCCTGGCCGATCGCGGCAGCGACCTGCGGTACGTGACCCTCGATCCGCACTGCATACCGTGTGCAAAGGTCGTCGCCGGTCCAGGGAACGGCCTCATCGACGCCGCATTCGCTGGCCTGATCGAAGTGGCCGACCCGTTCAAGGAGCTCTGGACACAGTCCAGTTTCGAACCGCAAAAAGTCCTGAAGTAAAAGCTATCGATAGTTGAATGTCTTCGCTCCCCCTGGGATGGCCGGTCCAGGAATGGCCGACCCTGGGACCGTGGTTTCACACTGCTACCGACCCTTCATTTCCGGCGGTCCGAAGTAGTGATCCAACCAGTCGAGGATTTCTTTGATGCCTTGATTCCTCCAGAAGCTGAGGGTGGATTGGCCGCACTCGAAAAGCGCATGTCTCTTGTGTTCTTCCCATGGGTGCCACGTACACATTTGTTGAATTGTGGCGAACCATCAGGATCTGAGGAATGCGCTCGATTTCGGCGTTCAACCCTGTCATCGACAACAAACGTGGAAATGTCTACGTGGCGCCAATCCTACGGGTTCAATTCCCCGCACTGCAAATCGATATCGTCGACTTCGGCGGAGTCAACGCAGCGCTATTCAACCCGACGGAAGGCGCCTACACTGGCGTTGTTGACGGGCGAAGGAGTGGACTCGCCAAAGGTCCCAGAGTCGTGGCGGCCTCCAACTGAGACGAGTGATGGCGTGTTCTCCGCAAGCGAAAACCTGAAGGCTAAAGGTGCCTGGCACCTTTTTCGTTCGTTTGTGCCGACACGGTTGTATCCCGCGGAGAAGCGTTGATCACCAGATTCTGATCTCGTTGATCGACCAACGATGGGGGTCTTGCCCCGCGGTGGTCGTCAATCGGAGATAGTGCGCATCTGCGGGCTCGAACTCCACGATAAGGGGCAGCTGGAGCGGCCGCAGGAAGGCCTCGATCGGCAGCCGGTCGAATCGCCTGTTCGCCACGACCCGCCACCTCCCGGTCCCGGTCGACAGCTCGACCATGAGGCCCCGAGGGAAACTGTTTCGGTTTTTGCCGTGCCAGAGCTCGATGGCACGCACCCGGTGCCGCGAGCCCAGGTCTATCGTAAACGTCTGACCGGGTCGTTGCGCCCTGCCGTGCCACCTGGTAGCCGGATCACCGTCGATCGCGAACGCCGCCATTTTCGGATTTACATCGGCCGTAATCTGCCAACCCGATGAAGGGAGCGCGCGGAATTCTTCCCGACCGGGTATCGCAGGGGCCCCACCGGCCGTCGCGATCCTCCACACCTCGACACCGTCGAGATCCGCGATCTTGGCGGCCACCGGATTCATCTCCGAAAGGGCGGCGCGGGTCTTCTGCAGCCCGGATCCTTGAAAAAGCTCGGTGTGGACGAGCACCTCTTGAACACCGAGGCTTTTTGCATCCGCCAGGACCTGACCGGGGCCCAGCTCCCTCCACCGCCGCCGCATTTCGATATACAGGGGTGGTAGGTAACCGCTGTATCCGTTGATCATCGGCCTCCAGTGGATCGTGGACGAGTAGACGCGGGCTATCTCCTTGAGGTTCTTTCTCGGCCCATCGAACGCCAGCGGTAGCTCCAGGATCGGACCACCCTCGGGGTCTTCGGCAAGCCACCGGTACACCGGCGGCAGCTCGTCCTTTGACGGAATCCGGGTCGTGGGGATTGGCGCAGAAAAGTACTCCATGAGCATCAACAGTGGGATTCCCGCCGCCGCCGTCAGTCGCAGCCACCGGCGCTGCGAGCTGGCCTGCGCTCCGGCAACGCCGAAGGCCGCCAACACCGCCAGCGAGTTCAGGGTCATGATGTGGATTCGCCCAGTCGAGCGGATCCCGTTGAAACCGGGGACATGGTCGTAGAGCAGGCGATACGGTCCGTTGATTGACGTGCCGAAGCTGGCGAGGACCGAGAACACGAGAATCGCGAGGAAGAAGAACAACCAGCTCCGGGGCGTCCTTAGCGGAGGAAACCAGCGTCTCCGAAACGGCGGATCCAGCGCGGCGCGGAGGGCGAGAAGAAACCCGATCGTGATCAACGGCCCGGCAAAGGCCCATGTGGGCAGATTCAGCCCGCCGAAGAACAGCACCGAGGCCATCACCGCGAAGAGCAGCACCACAGCGGTGTTGAATACGGGTGCCAGCGGAATCTTCCACGTCGCGAACCGCGTAGGCTCCGTAAGCCCCCGGTGTCTCCCGCGGACAGCCCCGGCGACGCCGGCAACAGCCAGCGCGACCGCGACGAATCCCGGAAACAGCCGGCCTTCGGGTTGACGGGGGAACCACCCCCCATAGAGCCTGTTGAACCAGGGCGTACTCAGAAAGCTCGTGATCTCGACGTGAGAAGGGGTCATCCGTTGAAAACCCATCTCGCGCTGGAGGGCGATGTACTGGTACATGAACGGGGCCGTGGCCAACGCAACCCCGAGCACGAGCACCACCAGCATTCCCAGGAATCGGGGATCACGCAGCTTGCCGGCGGCCAGCACATGATATGCGATGGTCACCGACACAAAGAACGCCAGGTAGACCGCGTAGTACCCGTTCGCCAGCATCTGGAGCACCATGAAAAGCCCAAGCCACGCGAGGTCGTACCATCGCTCCCTCGAAAATAGCCGCGCCAGGAACAGAAATACCAAAGGGATTCCCCCGGCGGTCAGCAGCTGCATGTGGACGAGGTGATCGATCATGAAGGGAGAGAATCCGTAGACGATCCCAGCGGACAGCCCCGCCACCGTGTTGTCCGTCAGGTGGTGGGCGAGAAGGTACATGGCGAATGCCGAGGTGAGCATGGAAAAGAGGGTCACCAGGTTGAGGGCAAGCACAGGGTTGTCCCAGATCAGCAGCGGGATCACGGCCACCAGCGACTGGGTGAACAGGTGCTCGGAGTAGGCTAGAGTTCGTTGATTCGGATAGAAGATATTGGCTTCGAAAAAACCCGAAAGGTCGCCCGTCGCGAGCTGCTCCACGTCCCAGGCGAGGATCCATGCGTTGAGCAGAGGGTCGCCAGGGTCGCGCGCCGAGCTTCCCAACTGGAGCACCAGCGGATAGGTCATCACCAGCGTGATCACCGCAAGCACCACCAGCGCCGCCACGTGGTGGCGGGGGCTTCTCATGCTCATCCGGAAACGCGCTGTCTCGCGATCATCGGCGTAGTGTACGCGATCCCTAATAGGTGCCAAATAGGTGCCACACTTCGCACTAACGCTTTGATGAGAGAAGCCGCTGAGCAGCGGCTGAGATCTCGGCGTCGAGCCAGTTGATTCGATCGCGAAAGACTGGATCTTGTCTTTCCCGGCGGAGCTCGAGATTGAGCCAGCGGGTCACGGATGATTGGTGCTTGTGAAGGAGGGTCGCGAGGTCGCTCGAACGGAGGTCGAATCGAGTCACCATGGGTGCCACATGGGTGCCACGTACATATTTGTTGAATTGCAAAGGCACCAGGCACCTTTTCGGCCCTCGAGCGATGGTGTGTCCATGTGCACACCAGTCAACGTGGACAGCCGCTTGATGGCCGGACACCATCCGATCCTCGTGAAAGGAGCGATGTATGCTGATCGCAGTTCCCTCTGACACCACCGACGGCCTCGATGCCGCCATTTCGGAGCACTTCGGCCACTGTTCGGCCTTTACCCTGGTCACCGTGGCTGATGACGCCATTGGAGAGGTTTCCATCCTCGAAAACTCAGGGCACGCCGAGGGCGCCTGCATGGCGCCCGTGACCCTTCTCAAAGAGCGGGGCGTGGAGGTTCTTCTTGCCGGCGGCATGGGTGGGCGCCCTCTCGCCGGCTTCCAGCAGGTCGGTATCGAAGTCCGCTCCAATGAAGGGGCTGCCACGGTGAGAGAGGCGGTCGAAGACTTTGTCTCCGGTGGTTGCCGTGTATTCGGCGAGGCACAGACCTGCGGGGGTGGCGAAGGCGGCTGCGGTGGTCATGACCATCACCATCACCATGAACCCGAGACGGTGCCCATCGACGGCAAGGCCGACATCCGGGATGGCCGTATGGTCACAGTCGAGTACGAGCTCAAGGACGTCGATGGCGCCGTCCTCAACTCCTCCTCCGAGACCGGTCCGATGCAATTTATCTTCGGTGCCGGCCATATTTTCCCGGCCGTCGAAAAGGCTCTGGCCGGGTTGGAGCCGGAGGCGCACGCCGTCGCTGCGCTTTCGGCTGCCGAGGGTTTCGGAGAGCGAGATGAGGCTCGTGTCGTTGAAGCCCCCCGGGCCCAGCTTCCACCCGACGTTGCCGTCGGCGCTATGGTCTCGGCCGAGGACGAGCAGGGCCGGCAATTCCCCCTGAGGGTCGTCCACCTGGACGAAAACGTGGCCCGCCTCGACGCCAACCACCCCCTTGCCGGCAAGGACCTGGTATTTGATCTGACCGTGAAAAACGTCGAGGATGTCAAGCAAGCAGGGAGCTGACCCGCAATCATCAAAAGTCGATGCCACCGCATCTACCCATCAACCTGCCGGGAGCAGAAGGGCATGATGTAAAGGTGCCAGATATCTTTGTTGGCACCATTACTCAGTTGTCGAGGGTGCCGCGTTCCCTATTGTTGCGCGTACTTCGACAGATAGTCGACGATCCCATCCTGGGACTCTGCTATCCCGTCGTCGCCTTCGCTCCAGTTTGCGGGGCAAACGTCCCCCCGGAGCTCGTGAAAACGCAGCGCATCGAGCACTCTCAGGGCTTCGCTGACACTCCTGCCGAGGGGTAGGTCGTTGACCAGCGCGTGGCGCACGACTCCTTCCCGATCAATGAGAAACAGCCCGCGCAGCGCGACGCCGTCGTCGAGGAGAACGCCGTAACTGCGTGCAATATCTTTGTTGAGGTCTGATACGAGCGGGTATCGAATCGACCCGATCCCGCCGTCGTCGACCTCGGTTCGTTTCCACGCAGCGTGGGTGAAGTGGGAATCAACCGAGATGCCGACGATCTCCGCGTCGCGACGTTTGAACTCGTCAAGGGCTTCATCGAAGGCGAGAATCTCGGTCGGGCAGACAAAGGTGAAATCCAGCGGGTAGAAAAACAAAACAACATACTTCCCTTGAAGGGCCGAGAGTGTGAATCCCTCGTCGAAGCTGTTGTCGGCAAGGACCGCGGTCGCGGTAAAGTCCGGCGCGGGTTTGGTGACCAGGAAGGACATGTTTTGCTCCTCAAAAAACCGACGCCGCCGCGCTTCGAACGTGGCGGCGCCGTTCATTGCCAGGGTTCAGTCGTTATGGGGGTTTTCCGACTCGTCCACACAGATCATCTTGAGCTGTTCCTCGGACGGGTTGTCGAAACGCTTGTAGGCATCAACCGGGCACAGGTAGGTGTGGCCCGACGCGCCCCTGATCCATTTCACACCCAGCGACCTCTTGAATTCAACATCTGCTTCGCGAATATCTGACATGATTGCATCCTCTTTTCTTGTTTTGGTTGATAGAATATTCCGATTCAGTAATCGGTCTCAGGTCGTACCGCCTGGTAAACGTTTTTCCATGTCTGCCCGCACGCGCTCCATGTCGAGGCTTTCAGCCGTCGCTATGGCTTCGTCGATCTCCTCCTGAGAGAGGTACCCCGGCTGGCGCAGCAGCAGCAGGCCATCACGGAAGAGAATCGTGGTCGGAATGTGAGTGACCTTCAGCTTTTTTGTCAGGTCGCTCTCGTCCTGCGTATTCAGCTTGGCAAAAGTGTGTGAAGGATGACGCTTGGCCGCGGCCTCGAAAGTCGGCGTAAACTGCCGGCACGCCCCGCACCCCGGAGCCCAGCAGTCGACAAACGCGATGCCCTCGGACATCAGACGCGCTTCAAAATTCGAATTGTTCACGTCGACAAGCATCGGGTCCCTCCGCTGAATCATGTGGCTAACGAATCTGCGAGAGCCACTATTCCAGAAAGAAAGGACGGACGCCTGAAAGACTTTTCGGGGGAGCCAGACGGCGAAAGGAACCAAGAGTGAGGTTCTGCAGATGGACTCGGGTTCCGGGGCGATGGTTTTCGAACCAACGCTTTTCCCAGCACGACCGAACGGAACTCCAGGTGGATCGGGGGAAACTCAGAGCACTGTGACGATCCCCAGGTAGCCGTCAACTGCGATTCGGTCGCCGGTGGTGATCAGGGCGGTCACGTCCGGAACACCGGTGACGCAGGGCAGACCGTACTCGCGGGCGATGATGGCGCCGTGGATCAGCATGCCGCCTCGTCGCTCGACCACCGCGCTGGCCATCGGCACCACGAAGGTCATGTTCGGGTCGACTGCGTCGCACACCAACACCTCCCCCGCCTGGAACTCGAACAGATCGGCGACGTCGTCGATCACGCGGGCGGGGGCGGTGGCGACTCCGGGGCCCGCCGGCTGACCGATCAGCTGGCGCGGTTTCGCGCGAAAACCCTCCTCGACCGCCGGCGGCGCCTGCGCCGGTTTCGGCTCCACCACCAAGTTGGGATGGCGCAGGGCCTGCACGAGGCCTTCGAGGTCGATCTCGAGGTGATCGCCGTCGTGCCGGTCGCGAAGCCGGTGGCGGCCATCCTCCACCGCATCCAGTACCAGAGCCTCGAGACGGGCGAGATGGATGTTGTCGTCATCCCGGATCTGATAGCTCGCCCTCCCGATATCGAGCACCTCCCGCGCGAGGTCCCGCCGGTCTTCCTCGACGTGCTCGATGAAATCCGCTGTGCGTTGTTCTCTGTCCGACGCGGACGCCGCCTCGGCCGTCTCCGGTGCGGCCGCCAGGGCCAGCACCAGCCGCACCAGCCGGGCTCGATCGCCAAAACACTGCTGGTCGGCATAGACGGCGTCGCCGAACTCATGTTCGAACTCCTCGAGTTCGCGTTCGAACTCGGCGCCACCCGGCTCACCGGCGGCAAGGCCGGCGCAAAGCTCGGAATCCCCCCGCACCTTTGATGCGATCCGCGACAGCGCCCGGTTTCGGCGCACGCTCAGCATCGGCGTCGCCACCAGCAGTTCCATGAACTCGTAGGGGTCCTCGGGACGCATGACCTCGTTGTAGAACTGTCCAAAAAGGCGAATGCCGTGCGCGAGCGGGATGAAGTCCCGCCAGTAGATATCGACCCAGCGGTCGTGGGCCGCCCGTCGATGCTCGATCTCATCCGCCAGCTGTTCGGCATCGAGCGCCGTGAGATCGCGAAGCGCAATTTCGGCCGCCTCCCGATCCATTGCCGGCAGCAACTCGCGCTCGACCCGCTCGCGCAGGCCTCGAAGATTGTCGAGGCTCCGGGTCAGGCTCAGATACCAGGCTCGTTTGTCGCCCTCGACCGCCGTCGATGTCGTCACGGGACGCGACTGAAGGAGGACCAGCCGCCCGTCCGCCATCGTCCACTCGACGTCCTGCGGCGCGCCGAAGAGAGCACCGGCAGCGCGGACCGCCTCAAACACCTCCGCCAGGCCCTCCGCATCGAGCGGTGGCGAGTTGGCCGTGTCCGGAGGCACATCCTCCACCGTTGTCTGCGAATCTCGGACTACCAGCCGGCGGCGCTCACCCGGCGGTGTGTGCGAAATAATTCGGCCGGTGGCCACGTCCAAGGTCCAACGATCGGGCTCGATCGTGCCGTCGACAAGACCCTGGTTGAGGCCGTAGACCGACTCGACCACCGCGAGCTCCGGGTCGGTCGGGTGGACGCCAAAGACAATCCCCGACACCTCACCGTCGATGAGCTCCTGGATCACCACTGCCATCGAGCTGGTGTCGACATCAATCCCGAGCTCGCGGCGGTAGAGGAGAGCGCGGTCGCTCCACAGCGACGCCCACACCCCACGAATGGCCTCGATCACGGCCGCACCGCCCCGCACACCCACAAAGCTCTCATGGAGGCCCGCGAACGAAGCTCCCGCAGAGTCTTCCCCGGGAGCCGACGAGCGCACCGCGAGCGCGGTGTCCCGCAGGTCCTGTCCGAGGCGAGCCTCGACCGCCTCCACGATTTCCACCGGCACCGGCGTTCTCAGAAAACGGTTGCGGATGCGCAGCGCGACATCCCAGATCTCCTCCCACCGCATGTCGTCAAAGCTCTTCCGACCCAGCTCCTGGTGGATGATGGCCCGCAGTGAGCCCTTCTCGACAAAGAGATCATAGGCATCGGTGGTCAGACAGAAAGACCGCGGCACCGGGTGCCCGGTTCGCTGGAGGGCGGCGAGCGCAACCGCCTTGCCCCCGACCTGCCCGCCGTCGTCGTCGCCGATCTGATCGAGGCCGACAATCAGCTGCATCAGTCGATGTGGAGCTCAATCACATGCTGGAAATGGGTCACGACCATATAGACCGAGACCCCGAGCCGCAGCCGAACGCAGCTCGGCGAATGCACGAAGCTCTCGAGGTGGGGATGCTTGGCAAGGAAGATCCGATCGTACTCGGACCGCTCGGCCTCCGAAACCTCCTCGACGACACCGACCGCGGTCGCGGCCGAAGCCTCGGTGAAATCGGCGGCGCAGTTGGTGCGGTTATCCACCAGCATCGAGGCCCGGGCATCGGCGACCAGGTTGGCGCGCTTGCGCGTCGCCTTGCCGGTCGCGAAGAGCAGGTGTTTGAGATCTTCAGTCGCCGCGAAACCGACCAGGCTGGTGTAGGGCTCGCCGTCGTGGTGGGTCCCCAGCACGGCAAGCATTTGGCTTTCCAGCAGTTCGCGAAGAACCTCCATGTGGCTGCGGTCTTTGCTCATCCTCGAAACCACCCTTCGCAGAGCATTATAGGGCCGTACTCGGGGGCCGCCCAATCTCTCCGACTAGGACTTTACGATCTCTTCCGCCATCTCGGGGCCCGCGTCGCCGGTGCGATCCACCAGGTTCTTCTCGAGTGGTGAGAGGTCGCTCAGCTTGCTGTGAGCGGGATCGCCGGCTTCATCGAGTCCGATCAGAACGACAGCCGCAAGGGTGATTCCGGTGACGATGAGTCCCAGGACAAAAATGGCAAGAGTGCTCATCCGCCCGACCGGCCACGACTCGCAAAGAGGAGACCTCCGAGGGAGAGGATGGACGGCACCCACAGGCCGACGAACAGACCCTCTTCCCGATGGCCGGAAAACCAGAGAGAAACCGAAAACAGGAACGAGATCCCTGCGGCCGCCACAAACAGCAACTTCGCCTTATTGGACGCAGTCATTTCTTCTTCTCCCGCACTCCCAAAGCCGGTCGCTGGAGTGCCCTAAACGGCTTTCCAGGACGCGCATCAAGGAGGTTTGCTTGTGTTCGAAGTTCACGCAAGTGGAACCGGAGCTGCCGGGCCCCTATTCCAGCGATCCGCTGGAGCCCGTGTCAGGCCGCGGCGACGATCACCGAGAGAATGAGCATCGTCAGGGCAGGGAGGGATTTCTTCAACGGATCTTTGACCTTGATATGCATTGCCACAGCACCGAGCATCAGAATCGCGATGCCGATTGCCGCCGGGCGGGTCAGCGCCGGAAACCAGATGCCGGCGATCAGACACGCGGCGAACAGCAGCTTGAGAAACCCGATGACCTGGACCGACCACTCGGGAAGACCATAGGCCTGAAACTCTTCCTTCATATTTGCGGCCGTGCCGCCCCGCCAGCCCGTGGGTTGCCCAAATCGCAAAAGCCAGACGTTGAAGATCCCCAGGGCAATGACGATCTGAATGATGATGACGGCTGTTTGCATCGCTTCTCCTCCATCGGCTCTCGGCGTCTGCTGTGTTGGCGGCTATCGTACTGCGGTCGACATGCACGCGTCCACACCGTTTTTGTGATCCACGCAGCGAGAGTGTCAAACCTTCGGGTGCGTGCACCACGCGTGTCCGGTTACAGTGTTCCCATGACCCATGTCGCCGGTGCCGACGTTTGGAAGGGCCGTTGGGTGGTCGTCGTGTTGGAAGGCGGTGGTTTTCAGAGCGCCTTCGTGCGGCCCGCTGTGAAGGATGTCCTGCAGGAACTTGGGGACTGCAACGTCCTTGCGCTCGATATTCCCATCGGGTTGCCGAAGGGGCATGACCACAGGGGATGCGACGGGGCGGCCAAGGTTTTTGTCGGCCCACGATCCTCGAGCGTCTTCCACACCCCGCCCCGAGTCGTCCTCGAGACTGCGACATACCGGGAAGCGAACCATCTTTCGAAGAAGCTCTACGGCCGAGGAATCTCCGCCCAGGCCTACGCCCTCCGAGCAAAGATCCTCGAGGTCGATCCTCTTGCCGCCACCGACGACCGCCTCGTCGAAGTCCACCCCGAGGTCTCCTTCTGCGCCATGAAAGGCAGCACCCTCGCCTTTTCCAAGAAGAGCTGGAACGGCCAAATGGAGCGCAGGGCCCTGATCCGATCCAAAGGCATCGAGCTGCCGGACAACCTCGAGGACGCAGGAATGGTGCCTGCCGACGACCTTCTCGACGCCGCCGCCGCCGCCTGGTCCGCGTCGCGCGTTCACAGGGGCGAGGCAGCCGCGCTGCCGCCGCTGGAGAAGGAAACCAACACCGGGAAGCACTCCCGGATCTGGTATTGAGAGCCCGACAGCAAAGCACGTTCAGTCGCTGCAAACCCGCTCTTTGTTGCACTGCGTTCGGATGTCGCGCGCCGATCCTGGAAGGCTCGAGAGCGTTTGGGTGTTGGAACTGAAAAGATCGGGAGGTCCAACGTCATGCGCTCAACCATCGAAGCAACGCTCATTCTGACTCTTTCAGTCGTTCTGACCCTGCTCATCATGGCGGTGATCTTCCCGCAGCACGCCCTCGGCGGAAGCGCGCCGGCGCTCCAACCTCCATCCATCCAGCCGGCAGTCTATGTCTACCAAACTCACGACCTGTCGGGAACGGCCGAATCTCCGTCGAATCCCGGGGCCATCGATCCGGCGACCGAATCCGAATGCCCCTACCTCGCCGCCCGTGGCGCTGCGTCGAAATGCCCCGCCGTGCCCGAGAAGGGCGCCACGACGGCGTGTCCCTTCCTCATGAAAAAGCACCAGCAGGAGCTCGAGACGCAGACTCCTCCGCCGGTCAAAAACCTCGGGCAGCACACCTAGGTCGCTCTTGCTTTGCTCAACTTCGATCGATAGCACGGTGTATCTCGGCGGGGTCCAATGACCTGAGAACCGAGGACCGAAGCAACGGAGAGTGTGCAGATGAAAACACCCGAACAGAAGCGCGAGTCGGTGTGGGATTATCCCCGCCCGCCACGGCTCGAACCGACGCCACGGAGAATCCGGGTCCTCGTCGCCGGCACAACGATCGCCGACTCGTCGCAGGCGCTCCGCCTGCTCGAGACGTCGCATCCACCGACCTATTACATCCCTCCCGGGGACGTCAGGATGGATCTTCTGAAAAGAACCGACCGCCGCAGTTTCTGCGAGTTCAAGGGCGCAGCGGCCTACTACAGTCTCGAGGTCGGGGATCGGCAGAGCGCGAACTGCGCGTGGAGCTATCCGGCACCCGTCCCGGCCTACGAAGCGCTCCGCGACCACCTCGCGTTCTTTGCAGGCCTCGTCGATGAGTGCTGGGTCGATGACGAAAAAGCTCAGGCCCAGCCGGGTGGGTTTTACGGCGGGTGGATCACCTCCGACCTCGAGGGACCGTTCAAGGGAGGTGCGGGCACGCTGGGATGGTAGATCTCACCGTACCCCCGGGATCTCGATTCGCGTCGACTCGGCGACGTCGGCCCATGAGGGACTTTCCCGACAGGGAACTCAAATTGGAAAAATTTAGCGACCGCTCACGTTGTCCTCTGTGGCTTGTCATCAAGACGCCAGGAGGTCCGCGTGTTCGAGATCAACCAATCAAACATTCTGCCGGTTGCGGCGCTCGGAGTCCTTCTGAGCCAGCTCGCCTGCGCGACTGCGAGTCGCGAGCCTCTTCCCACGGTCGAGGCCCTCGATCTCGAACGCTTCATGGGCGACTGGTACGTCATCGCCAACATCCCGACCCCGCCGGAACGCGGGGCCCATAACGCCATCGAGTCCTACCGGCTCGACGACCAGGGCCGCGTCCAGACCACCTTCACCTTCCGCGACGGCGCCTTTGACGGGCCGAAAAAAACGCACACGCCGACCGGCTTCGTGCGGGAAGGCACCGGCGACGCGGTGTGGGGCATGCAGTTCATCTGGCCGATCAAGGCGGAGTACCGGGTGATGTACGTCGATCCCGAGTACCAGACAACCATCATCGGCCGCAGCAAACGCGATTACGTGTGGATCATGGCACGGCAACCCGAGCTGCCGGAGGCTGAGCTCGAGAGCCTGATCCAGCAAATCGTGGACGCAGGCTATGAGCGGAATGCTCTGGAGCGCGTGCCGCAGAGGTGGGAGTGATCATGGCAGAGCTGAACGTTCTCGGTGGCCCCCTGGTCAGCTGCTCGACCGAACCGATGACCGGGTGGCACCGCAATGGGTGCTGTCAGACCGATGACGCCGATATCGGCCGCCACGTCGTGTGCGCGGTGATGACCGAGGAGTTCCTGGAGTACACCCGGACCCGCGGCAACGACCTGTCGACCCCGGCGCCCGCCCACGGTTTCCCGGGGCTCCAGCCCGGCGACCGGTGGTGTCTCTGCGTCGACCGCTGGCGTCAGGCCCTCGAGGCCGGGGTTGCGCCCCCGGTCGTCCTCGCCGCCACCCACAACGCGGCGCTCAAGGTCGTGTCGCTGGACGATCTCGAACAACACTCCGTCGATCCGGTGAGCTGAAAGGGGTTGCCGCCACCCGGCGCCTTTCGTCGATTCTATTGCGTCGCTTTCAAAGACCCTCACCACACCGGGAGAATAGCCTCGACGTCGATTATATTAATGCAATGACGGAATCCAAAACCGTCCCAGAAGGGACACGCAACAATGGAGCCTGGAACGACGATCGGCGGCTATCGCATCCTGTCACAGCTCGGTGCGGGCGGCATGGGCGAGGTGTGGCGAGCGGGGGACACCCGATTGGGCCGCGAGGTGGCGCTCAAGGTGTTGCCAGAGGATGTCGCGGGCGATCCCGAACGCTCCGCCCGTTTCGAGCGCGAAGCAAAGGTCCTCGCTTCGCTCAATCATCCGAACATCGCGACTCTGTACGGACTGGAGAGTGTGGCCACAGGCCCGGCAGCCGAGACGGCCGCCCCACAAACCTCCCCTGAAGCGTCCGGCCCTCTTGTGGGGCAGCCGTCCCGGCTGCCGGATGAGAATTCAAAATTCAAAATTCAAAATTCAAAACTGACCGCGGACGCCACCGCGTCCGAGGTCACCTTCCTCGTCATGGAGCTCGTTGAGGGTGAGGAACTGTCGGATCGGATCCGGCGCGGCCCGATCCCGATCGATGAAACGACCGCGATTGCGGTTCAAATTGCAGAGGCTCTCGAGGCGGCGCACGAGCAGGGCATCGTCCACCGAGACCTGAAGCCCGCCAACATCATGATCACCGGGGAAGGCACGGGCAAAGTGCTCGATTTCGGCCTCGCCAAGGCGTGGGAGTTCCGGGGTGTTCGAGCGCCGATCCGACCCTCAGGTTATTCCTTGCGCCGGCCCCTTCCGCCAAGCCAACCGCGTTTGAAAAAAACGGTGAGGATGCCGACCACGACCGTGAGCATCGTCCCCAGCAGGATGAAGTAGCCGTTACGAAAGCCCAACTCCGGGATGCGCTCGAAGTTCATGCCGTAAATGCCGGCCATGAAAGTGATCGGCACGAATATGACGGTCACGATCGTCAGCGTCTGCATGATCTGGTTCAGACGGTGCGCTGAGAGGGAGAGGTATCCGTTCATCAGATCATCCGTCAGCTCGTAGTAGAGCCGTGCCAGGCCCAGCATCCGGTCGAGCTGTTCCTGGACGTCGGTGAGCTCGTGGTCGTGATCCGCCAGCTGCGCGGGGGTGTTCGAACGGGCGGAGGTGAAGAGATGAACGTGGTATTGGAGCACCCGCAGAATCCGCTTGAGATCGCCCTTCTGCCGCACCAGCTCGGCCAGCAGTTCGTCGCTCGGTCTGTCGAGCATCTCCTCTTCCATCTCGTCGAGTCGTTTTTCGACCGCCAGCAGCAACGGCAGGAACCGGTCGGCCACCGTACGGCATAGCCTGAGCGCCAGAGAGGCACGGGAGATGTCCGGCGCGATCGCACCGGAGGTCAGGTCCGACAGGACGGCGTCGGTGCTCACCGACCGGCCCGAGCTGCGCGTGACCAGAAACCTCTCGCCAACAAAGAGGGACAGCTGGATCGTCCCGAACTCGAGCGAGGTCGTGCCCGCGTCGAGTCCTTTGAGAAGGATGAAGGTGTTGTCCCGGAAGGGCTCGATCTTCGGCGGATGGCGCTCACGCAGGGCGTCGGCGATCGCCAGCGGGTGGATACCGAAACGACTCGAGAGCAGGCTGCGTTCCGCCTCGGGCTGTTCGCCGTCGATCGCGACCCAGATCTGGCTGGCAGGCCGCCGCTCCCACTCGTCGATCAGCTCGGCTCCGCCTTCGCGCAGCCGTTGGTCGGCCGGGTCGTACAACACAGCTCGAATCATTGGGTTGGCTCCTTTGAGCTGAATAGTACACCGCGCGGTTGTCGATCAGGTAACGAGCTCGCAGAAGCGGCTCGGCGGCACACCTCACCACCCACGGAAAAAGAACCACGCGGCACCGCGCTACAATAAGCCACACACCCGGCCCGAATCGACACTCGATTATCGGATCGAGATCGAATGATGAACGCACACAGGGAGGACCACAATGGCGAACCGAGAAGAATACGTGACAAAGATGAAGACCCAACTGGACGAATGGAACGCCGAGCTGGCAAAGCTCGAAGCCAAGCTCGCGGATGCGAGCGATGCGACGAAGGAACGACTCGCGCCCTACCTCGAAAACGTTCGTGAAGCGCGGGACGCCGCCGCAAAGAAACTCGGTGAGCTCAAAGACTCCGGCGAGGCTTCGTGGGACTCGCTTCAAGGCGAGGTCGAGCACGTTTGGAAGACCCTCAAGCAGTCGGTCAACTACTTCAAGTCACAGCTCTGAGCCGCAGCAACCTCAGCGGTCACCCTGCCGGGCGGCTCTCCGCCAACCAGGTGATTGCCGGATTCACCCAGGAACTCACCAAAAAGTTCCCCTACCGGGGCTGACCCGGTCGGTTCTCGTCACACGATGCGGCGGTGACCCCTCGAGGTGTGAGGTGGCGGTCAGTGGCGCCGTCTCGGTTTATCCACCGCCCAGCGATCCGAAGATCTGTTGGAGCAAGGCGGTCGTGCGCGCCACGGGATCCGCGCGAATCTTTGCTTCCTCCGCGGCGATCAGGGTAAACAGCCCGTCGAGCGCCTTGCTTGTGACATACGCCGGAAGGTCCGGCTGGCTGCCGCCGCCGAACATTGCCATCACACTCCCGCCGCGCTCCATCAGGCTCTCGTAGCTGCGCGTGACCCCGGCCTCCTCCATCTTGGTCGTGATGATCGGCTGAAAAACCTCGGTCAGACTTGCCTCGGTCTTTGCGCGCAAAGCGTCCGTGGCCGCTGTGCTCCCTCCCGTGAGGATGGAGGCCGCGTCGTCGAAGGTCATGCGCTTCACCGCATCGACGAGGATTGGGATGGCCTCGGCTGACGCCATCTCAGCAGCCCGATTCATGCTCAGTTCGAAATCATCGACCACCGAACCCATGCCGAAGTTGCGAAGCGATTCGCCCACCTTTTCGAGCGCCGACGGCATCGGGATACGGATCAACGGGTCTCCAAAAAAACCGTCAACCGCCGACGCCTGTTCGACCGCCACGATGGCCCCAATCTCGAGGGCCTGCTTGAGGGCCGACTGAGTATCGTCGGCCGTGTGCTTCTGATCGGCTGTCTGCGATCCCGTCGCCGCGCCGGTGGCGGCGCTTTGAGGCGATGAGAAGACCCGGGCAAGCAACGGGGTCGTGCGCGCCGCCGGGTCGGTGCGAATGGCGGACTCTTCTGCGGCCATCAGGATGAACAGTCCGTCCAGGGTGCGGCCGGTCACGTATGGTGTCAGGTCTTCTCCGGTGACGCCGCTCTGAGTCACCAGGTTTCCACCCTTTTGCACCAGCTGATCCCAGGCACCTCCGACCCCCGCCTGCGCCATCGCAAGGCTGACGATGGGTGTGAGCCGTTCCAACAAAGTCTCACCGGCTCCGGTTCGCAGGCTTTCGGTGGCTGCACTGCCGCCGGACCCGAGCGTCGCCAGCGGGTCCTCGATGAGCAGGTCTCTGATCGCGTCCCTCAGCAGCGGCATGGCGTCGGATGCGGCGATTTCGGCGGCGCGGTTCATCGCCAAATCGAGGCTGGCGACCTCCGGACCGAGGCCAAACCTATTCAGCGTCTCGTGAGCGACCTCGAGCCGTGGCGGCAGCGGGATGCGAATATCAGGGTTGCCGATGAAACCATCGATCCGGGACCCCTGCGCAACCCCAATTTCGGCTGAGATCAGAAGCGCCTCTTTGAGCGCGAAACCCGCTTCGGCGGCGTCCACCTGCGGTGTCTCCCCGGTTGCGACGCCATCATCCTCGACAGCCGGCGCGTCCTCGGTCTGCGGTGCGGTCTGTTCGGTGACCGCGCCCAGCAAGTCCGACAGGGATTGTGCCGAGGCCGGCCCAACGGTCATCGACCACACAACGGTAAAGAAAACCACTCCACGAACCAAACTGCGATAGGACATCAAGATCCTTCTTTCTTGAGCGCGCCATGCTCAACGATGCGCAATCGGGTGCGCCGGCGCTGTCTATTTCTGATGTTCTGCGACTGTTGCGACCACGACTATACTCTGTTCTGAGCGAGGTTCCCGCGGAAAGAGCAGCCCCGAGGCAGAGCAGCCGGGACGAGGCAGAAGAGACGGTTGTCGGATCGAAAGGGTATGGCGATGAAAACCATCGGTCTTGTCGGCGGCATGACACCCGAGTCGACCAGGGTCTATTACGACCTGCTGATCCAGGGCGCCAGAAAGCCGGGTGGCGATCCACTTCGCAATCCGGAGATCGTGATCTTCAGCCTCAACCTCACGGAGGTTGTCCAGCGTCAGCGCGAGGGCACCCGTGCAGACGTGGTGCACTACCTCGCCGCCATTCTGGAGCGCCTCGGAGCGGCCGGGGCGGAAGTCGGCGCGTTGGCTGCGAACACGCCCCACGCCTACCTGGACGAAATCCGGGCCGCAACCTCGCTGCCACTGGTGAGCATCGTCACCGCAACCCGGGATGCCGCCCAAAACCTCGAGCTCAAACGAGCCCTCCTCCTGGGCACCCGGATGACCATGGAGTCGGAAATGTACCCTCGCGAGTTCGCCGATGCCGGGATCGAAATCGTCGTCCCCGGCGATGACGATCGGGAGTTCCTCGATGAAGTGATCTATGGCGAGCTGGCGCTCGGAACAGTTCGGCCGGAGGTTCGGCAGCGTTGCCTCAAGATCTGCGAGCGGCACGTTGGGAACGACGGCATCGACTCGGTGATCCTCGGTTGCACGGAGTTGCCTTTGGTGATCTCGAGCGACGATCTTTCGATTGCGGTGCTCGATACGACCGTCGTCCACGTCGAGGCAATTCTCGCCGCTGCTTCATAAAGCCGGAAAGGGAGGGGATCAACCCGCTCGCGTGGTTCAGGTGTGCCACTCAGTGAAACGTCACGCCGGCGAGGTCTCTCCGAATTCCCTGCCGGTATTTGTACTTCGGATGCCCGAGGATGAGCGAGGTCAGCACCCGGTTGTCCTTCGGGATTCCATACCTCTCCCTTAACTTTTCGGATCGTTCGACGATGGGTGGTATCACCCCGATGATCGTGGTTCCGAGACCGAGGGAGATCGCTGCCAGCATGGCGTGGTGGCAGACGAGGTGAGCGTTCTCCTCATACGATATGCCCCAGCGGCTGCCGTGGAACATCATCAAGACCGGTGCGTGATACATGTAGCGGTCAGTTCCGTTGCGGTGAAACAGCTCGTTGGCGAACCGCACCGCATCCACGACGTGGTCTTTCAGTTCGAGGTAGGCTTCGGCCCCCTCACTCAACCGCACGACGGCCCGCCCTATCGGGCCGGAAAAGGCTTTGAGCAATGAATCGTAATCGCGCACCAGCTCCTAGATCGGAAGAG
>RCNF010000462.1_pt1 | contig 20695 bp, 15 predicted proteins | sample 2041311 | NCBI WGS metagenome assembly RCNF01 (sample SAMN09708228, study PRJNA481090) | Marine sediment metagenome, whole genome shotgun sequencing project. | biome: marine sediment; feature: ocean; material: sediment; isolation source: Sewage treatment plant 2 marine sediment (STP2) ... | reverse complement strand
TACCACCCCTGAGAGAACCCGAAAGCGGGGTGGCTGTAGCGCCGGTTCCAGAACCGGGGCTTGTGGGCGATCCCGACGGCGGTCTGGTAGCCGTGCCCCGACAACACATCGGCAAGACCGATCAGATCGTTCCCGGCGTGGAGAAACACCGCCGCCCCCTTCTCCGCGGGAAGAAGTGACGCCTGGCTCAGGAGTTCCGCGTCGGAGGTCCGGCCGCGGGCGCTCTGATCCAAACAGAGGCTCAGATAGAGATTCTCCCGGGCGAGTCGATTGAGGGTCGGCGTAACCTCCTGACCGTCGACCTGGAGGCCGACGACGGGGCCCTCCAAAGTCTCGATTTGGATCATGACCAGATTGAATCCCCGAGCCGAACCGAAGAACTCGCCGGTTCCGGCTCGTTGTGGACGGCGCTCTTCCATGACATCGAGCACAAACCGCCAGTCGTCCTCGGTGACCGACCAGCCCAAGACCGTATCGCGAAGAACATCGGCGGCGTCGAGCAGGTGAAAGCCGAGAACCCCGATGGTCACCACCACCCGCTGGTTGGAAAAACGCTGAATCGAAACGCCCACCTCCGCGGTGGCTGCGTCCCACGACCACCGAATCATCGGAGCGAGCAGTCCGAGAAAGACGGCTGCTGCCAGGGGTCGCGTCCATTTCCAGGGAGTTTTTGAACTCAGCCAGTGCGCAGCAAGCACCATGGGCAGGAGATCGACAAACATGAGGAGGTCAGCGGGCTTGACCAGCATGGCGACGCTGTCGGTGACTTGAAAGGTCTGGTGACTCGCGCTCATCAGGGCGAACGAAGGCATGTCGCTGAAATAGCGGAGGTAGATCACATCGCCGAAGAGCATGAACGAGAGCCCGGAGTTGACCCCGAACGAGACCCACGGCCGGCCCCGCTGCGGAAGGAACAGCACCAGCAGGCCGAAGAGTGCGGCAACCGACAGCGTCATCCAGACCCCGCCCGGTTTGAGGTGCCACAACATGGATTCCACCGCATGGGTCTGCTTGAAATAGAGCGCGGCCACCAGCCACACGACATCGGTTGTGGCCGGAAGAAACCTCACGATCGCCCGGGACCCGGTGGTCGGAGCCTTACTCGACATAGCCGATGGCGCGAAGTTGCCGCTCCCGGAGGGTCTGTTCCTGAAGGGTCAACCTCTTTTCCTTCCACTCGCGCGTGAGCATCGCCCTCTTGCGGGAGTAGAACCGAGGGTTGGTCAGAAAAATCGACGGGTGGAGGGAACGCGGGTCGTCGGATCCGCTCACTCGGACCTCGACACAGAGTTCGGCTCGCTTGAGACCCAAGCCCGAAACCGCGGCATATCGGTCTCGAAAGATCTCATCGCCGGTCGAGCTGAGAGTGTCATCGATGACGACCCGCTTCTTGCCGCCGCCGAGCGGTTGCACGGTCAGCCTGATTGTCGCCGTCTCCGGGGCGCCTTCGAGCACAGCATCGTCGAAACCATAGGCGACCTGGACCACGGGATCCACCGGCAGGAGCAGTTCGCTGCAACCGGCAGGCGCCCGGAGCACCTCCCGCACGAGACCGTAGAGCGTCGCCACCCGATAGTCCTTGCGAAAAGTGAACTGGCCGAGCTCGATGTCGATCCAGGGTTGTCGATCGTCTCTCTCCACCGGGGTTGGATCCAACCGGCCCAGGGCCTCGAGCTGCGGGCAGTGATCGGCCGGGTGGCGGATGACCCGCATGGGGAGGTAGGGCGGGATCCACTCCCAGATCTTCTCCTTCTCCGGAGTAATCTCGAAGACCCTGCCACCCTCGCTGGAGGTGACCAGGAGATTTCCATTCGGCAGCACCTGCTGGACGCCGGCGACAGTCGTGAAGAAACTCGGTGACGAATAGCCCCACACCACACGTCCATCGACGGGTTGAATGGCTCTGATCTCGCTCCGCCGGTAGTCGTTGACGTTGTGGTATCCGTTGTTGAAAACGACGATGAGCCCGCCGCCGAGCACCCCCAACGGCACCATCTGAGCTTCGTGCTGAAAGTCGAGACCTTCCAGGTGCTTCCACACAATCTCGCCCGTTGACCTCTCGACGATGAAGATCGCGTTAAGGTTCCGGGCGCTGATGAGGATGTTGCCGGGCTTGAATCGATCATCCCCGGCATCGAACCACCGATTCTCCTCGAGTTCGAAGAGCGAATTGATGTGCGTCGGATCCGGATACCTTCGATCCCGGTCCGGAAAGTGCTTCTCGAGGTGGTCTCTCGGCCACCATTCCCAGACGACGCGACCCTCGCGATCGATCTCCTGAACATAGTCGGAGCGTGTCTCGGTCTCCTGCGCCAGCACCAAAACGTTGCCGTTGCCGAGCTTGATGAAATCGTGATGCGGGAGATCCTCGACCCTCGGCAGAGCATAGGCCCAGGTCAGATTGCCATCCCAGTCATACTCCTTGAGCATGTCGTCGACACCGATCGCCATGAGCCGGCCCTGATGATCGAGACGAACCCGACCCACCGCCCGGACCTTCGGCCAACTGTGGACGACGTGCCCCTGCATATCCATGAGCATGGGTATTCGCCGCCGGTAGAGAACCAGGTTATAGCCCGGAGAGCTTTTCTCCGGCCGGTAGCTCTCCACCCACTCACCGGACTCGATGAACTCGATTTCATCGTGGAGATCATCGAGTTCGGTCACATCGTCGACCCTCGCCATGAATCCGATCACCGGATCGGGTTCAGCATCAAATAACCCACAACCAGCCAGTCCTACGACCAGTACCGCGATCGCGAGTCCCGCAATCTTCATCTGGTGGTCACCCCACGTCTCATGGGCGTCGTCGACACCGACGAGTGACGTCGATGCTCCCCCGAGTGTCGGGATGGCATTCTCACCCTCGGCCTCGCTCAGTACCTCGGGGGATCCGCAACTCATTTCGTTCGCTCAGAATGACAGTTGAGTGGAGATTCTTCATTGAACTCGTTGCTCTGCCATCAGTGGAGATACCCCAGCGCCCGCAACTGCGCCTTGTCCTCTTCGCTGAGCTCGGCTTCCACAGTTGATCCCTCTGAAAGTTCGGCGAGCCGGCGCTGGATCTCGGCGCGGAGCCGTTCCAGGATCTCCGGGTGTGACTGTGCGAGGTTCTCGAGCTCACCGGGATCATTGACCACATCGTAGAGTTCGACCCAGTCTCTCTCGGCGGTCCACGAATGAATGAACTTGTGACCGTCGAGAACAATGGCCCGTTTCGACGACGCGGATTCGGGTGGGTATGTGGCCGCGAGGAACGCACGTCGGGGCAGTGCCTCGCCTCGGAAAAGGGGCGTTAGACTGAGACCCGATGCCTCGGCAGGCCGCGCCAACCCCAGCAGGTCCGCCACGGTGGGAAAGACATCGACCAGACCCACCGGCTCGTCGATCACGAGCCCTTCAGGGAGATTCTCCGGCCAGACAAAGACCAGCGGGACATGGATCAGCGTGTCGTAGAGCTGGCTGACGTGACCCACGTGGTTGTGATTGCCCAGACCTTCGCCGTGATCCGAGGCGAAGATGACGAGGGTGTTGTCCATCAACCCCCTCTCTTCGAGACCGGCGAGGAGACGTCCGATCTCACCATCGGCATACTCGATTTCACCGGCGTAGCGTTCGCGAATCTCGGGCTTCGAAAGAAGCTGCTTACAGGTCAGGAGGAGACCGGTCGAAACCGACTGCGCCGTCGGATTGTTGAGCCTTAGGGTTGCCGGCAGGGTGGTCTGATAGGTCGGCGGACCGACCCGCTTTTCGCGCATCCTCCACCCGCCCAGGGGCTCGATCTCGATGGACGGATCGTCGATCCTCAGAGTATCGAAACGGTACGAACGCCCAGGCTCCACATCGAGGGGAACGAGCTCCAACTCGGTCGCGCCGGGAGGGATTTCGAGATCGAAACGAAGGCCCCGCCCACCCGCGTCGATCTCTCCGAACCTCTTTCCGTCGAGACGCAACTCTATCCGGGGATAGTTGAGATTCGGGGGGGCGTAGGGCTCGTGAGGATCCGAGTAGTGGGCCCACAGCAGATACGGTCGAGCCAGTGCTTCGTCGGTCAGCATCAGAGCCTCGTCCGTGACTTCGGAGGCGTTCTTCATCCAGTCTCGTGGAAAATCGTCGCCATATCGATCGAAGCCCCGATTAAATCCGAATTTGCGCTGCATGACTCCAAGGCTGATCACCGCCGCCGTCTGCCGACCGGTGGCCTGCATGGATTCGGCGAGGGTCGGAAACCCGTCGGCCAACTCCTGCGCATTGTTGAGCACGCCGTGCTCCATGGGCAGTCGTGATGTGAAGAGCGAAGCGTGGCTGGGGCCCGTGATCGGGATATGCGATCGTGCTCGGGTGAAGAGCACACCCTTCCGGGCGAGCCCATCGAAAACCGGAGTCTCCACATCCGCACCGTATGCGCCGAGGAAATCGGCGCGAAGCGTATCGACCACTATGAGCACGACGTTGGCGATTTCATTTCCCGCGTCGCCGCGACCGAGGATCCTGGGTGATTGGAAGGCGAGCGCGTCGTTGCCGGTCCCCTCACCTGTAGTCGCAAACCCGATCTCGATGGTCTCTCCGATGGGGGAATCGATTTCGAAACGAACCCGATCGCCGGAAACCTTGGCCGGATCCACCGCCACCACTCGCGCCGCCGGTTCGCCCGGCTGCCCCACCCAGATCAGTCCGCCGAATCCGGGGCCGGTTGGAGGTCTCGATATCCCGAGATCGAGGACAGCGTCTTTCGGTATCGTCAACTGGAAGCGAAGACCAGTTCCGGGTGGGAGCATCAACTCGGTTCCCTGGATTCTCGGATCGGGCGGCGGCATCCCATTGGTTGAATGCTCATGGGGAGAACCGAAACTCACCCACTGAAACGCCGCGGCGAGGGTCCGCTGATCCGTATTGCCCGGCAGTCGGTCAGCCGGCGCCGCCGTCCACGAGAACTTGAGTTCCACCCGGTTCATCCCCGGTCCGGTAACACCCTTTGGCAGCGGAAACGAATAGTCACGGAAACCTGAAGCGAGGACAGCTTCACCGATCTTCCGACCGTTGACCGTGACCCGAAGCCGCTGTTCCGGCGCGCCGTCCCAATGGAACGGCCGGCAGCGAAGATCCAGGCTCAGCGGCTCCCCTCCCAAAAGAGTCGTTTCAAGCACCGCTCGATCGGCGATGGCCCACGCGAAGTCCTCTCCCGCCTCGCGATCGTTCTCAGGCCCACCCCAGCCGCTGATGAGCGCATCCGCCGATTCGGCCGAGCCGACATCGATGAGTGGGGCAGAGCGCACAACCTCCGCCGAACCCGCCCGACTGGCGAGATCGTAGACCACTCGGGTCGCGTCGAGGTCACCGGTGTGTCTGTCAAGACCGATGGGATCTCCGCCGCACCTCCACAGCGTGAAGAGACCTGCGCAACCCACGATGGCGAGGAAAAGAATTGTCTTTCGCATACGAGCGTAGTGTAGCGGCAACGAAGGCAGGCTGGAAGACCGCCGCCACAAGAGCGACCGGTCATTTTCAGAGCAGGCCCCCGCCTGCGCCGTCCGCCTTCACGCCGACGAGGCGTCTGCGCTGCGACGACGCTCCATTTGCAGAAGGTTCGTCTCCCCGGAAGATCCCTGGTTGACCCCGGGATGACAGACCCATCCGGAGCCCATACACTCGATCGGCAATGGATAATCCCAAATTCACTCTCGACCTGCTTCAGGACGAACTGGCGGTCTGCCGACTTCCCGTCGATGCCGCGGTGCCCAATTGGGCCTGGTCCGGTGAATTGACGTCCATCACCAGCACCGACGAGGAACTCTCGCTGGTCTGCGCCGCCGATCCGGTTCCCGACGATGTCACCCACACGGCGGGCTGGCGCGCCCTCAAGGTCCGTGGACCGCTGGATTTCAGCCTCGTCGGGATCCTCGCCGGGATCTCGGGAACCCTCGCCGACGCCGGTGTCTCGATCTTCGCCATCTCGACCTACGACACCGACTACATCCTGGTGCGCGGCGCCGAAATCGAGGCGGCGGTGACCACACTCCGCACGGCCGGGTATGAAGTGGCATAGCTCCGACCGGGCTCGAGGCTCCAACACTCCAGATCCGTTTTCGGCCGGAGTCCGTCACGATCTCGTCGCCACCGCACTCCTGCTCGCGGTTTCACTGGTGGTCCGACTGCGGTATCTGCCCCGCCCGTTTCACGGCGACGAGATGATCACCTTCAGCAATATGGTGCTCGGTCGAGATTTCAGGGGAATCCTCTTCGGTCCGTTCGACAGCAACAGCCACCTCGTCAACTCGCTGATCATGAAGGCCACCTACCTCTGGGCTGGTGAGAATCAGGCCCTGATGCGACTGCCGAATCTGGTCTTCGCCCTGCTCGCCATAGCGCTTGTGTATGTCATCTGCTCGAGAGAGTTCGGCCGGGTCCCCGCGTTTGCCTCCGCCCTCCTGCTCAGCCTCCACCCGGCGATGGTGCTGTTCTCGGTCTCGGGCCGAGGCTACGCGGGGATGGTGCTCTTCACCCTCATCTCGAGCACCCTGTTTCTTCTGCTCCTGCGGTCGTTCTCATGGTGGCGGTGGCTCGGGTGCGCCACGACGGGTTTTCTCGCCGGCGCCTTTCATCTCTTTGCGGTGAACGCGCTCATCGCGCAGATCCTTCTGGTTCTAGTCCTGGTCGCGAGTGCCGAGAAAACGAGGATCGCAGCACGGACGAGGCGCATGGTTCCGGTGATCCTCGGACCCGTAATCGCTCTCGCTCTTCTGACCGCACTGTACCTTCCACAGCTGCGGCTCAGCACCACCGAAAGCTTCCACTATTCCTTCCAGGCCGCGTTCCCGCTCGCTCTCATCAACTTCATGGGGGGCGTCGCCTACCGGACGAGCCTCGATGTGTTCTCAGTGCTGTTATTTGCCCTCGCACTGATCGGCCTCGTCGGTCTCAAAACCGACCGCGCCCTGAAAATCTATCTGGGCCTCCTCTTTCTCGCCCCGATCTCCCTCTATGGGCTGTCGTACCTCGCCCCGGTCTTCACCCTGCATCCCCGGTTCTTTGTTTACCTCCTCCCCTTCTACTGCCCGCTCGTGATCGCCGGGATTCAGTTCGTGACCCGGGCCGTTCGGTCGAAAGCGAGGAATCAAGGCCCGGTTTCCACCGTCACTCGTGCCGCCGGATGGCTCTGCATCTTTCTCGTGGCCGTCGTCTTTGTCGCCCGGATCCGGGTGCCGATTGGGGGAACCTTTATCCGCGCCCAAGAGGTGGTCGGTAATTTTGTCGATGCCCACCCCCAAGGCCGGTTCCTCACCAACGACACCGGGTTTGTCCGCGTCCGTTTACGGCAGGAGCGGAACATGGAGCGGATCCTCCCCGCTCTCGGGATCAAACCCATTCGCGCATATCTGGCCCAGGAGCCGGCGAGCGAGATCTACTACATCTACGTCCCCCGGAAGCGATTCACCGAGGCGGACCTCGTCCACTATCAGGGGAAGGTCCCACCCGAAGTGCACTACGAGCGCGACGACCGACTACGGATGTTTCTCACGAGAAATGCGACCCTCGAACTCGATGCCGGGCCGCGGGTGCGGATTTATGCGCTGAGACCTGAGTCACCGTAGGAATCGAGATCGGTATCGCCGAATCGTCTTACTCGGCTTCAACAGCCGAGATATAGCCCTCTCGTTCGAGGAGGAGCAGCACTTCCCGCACCGCTTCATCGGGAGTGACCTGTGAGGTGTCGATCCCCACATCGGCGTCCTCGGGGATCTCGTAGGGATCCGAGATCCCGGTGAACTCCTTGATGACTCCGGCCCGGGCCTTGGCGTACATCCCCTTGCGGTCGCGCTCCTCGCAGACTTCGAGGGGCGTCGAGACATGGACCAGGATGAAACCGCCGCACGGCTGAACCATCTCGCGAACCTCGTGGCGCACCGAATCATACGGCGCAATGGGAGCGCAAATGGCGACTCCCCCACCCCGCGTGATCTCCGATGCGACAAAGCCGATCCGGCGGATGTTGAGATCGCGGTGCTCCTTGGAGAAACCGAGCTCGGATGAGAGATTCTTGCGCACCAGATCGCCGTCGAGGAGGGTCACGCCACGACCGCCGAGTTCGAGGAGTTTGACTCTGAGCCCGTTGGCGATGGTCGACTTCCCCGAGCCCGAGAGGCCTGAGAAAAAAACCGTGAAACCCTGGGAGTTCCGTCCCGGGCGGCGCCGTCGAAGTTCGCGGACAACTCCCGGAAAACTGAACCATTCGGGGATCTCGCGGCCATCTCCGAGGCGTTTGCGGACATCCTCACCGGTCAGACTCAGGATGCGATCATCGGGAGCCGCATCAGCGGACGGGATGAAGCGCTTCCGGTTCTCGGCATAGACCATCTCTTCGGCCGGGACCATCTCGATCCCGAGTTCCTCGGCGTGATTCGAAACCGCCTCGCGAGCCTCGGCATCGCCGTGACCCGGAGCTCCGATCACTTCAAGAACCGACCCCTCGCCATTCTGTTCGACCAGGAAATGGGTGCAGCCGTAGTTCTTGTGGACGATGGCGTGAAGCATGGCTTCATTGGGCCCACCACCACGCACCGCCATGGGCAGCAGGTTGAGCCGGGCGAACATGGCCGGGTATTGGGACAGGGCCTCCTGATAGCAACGGACACGGGTGTAGTGGTCGACGTCGCCCGGTTGATTGAGCCCGACAACCGGGTGGATGAGCAGGCTCGCCCCCACCTCCCGGGCGGCGTTCTGGGTCTCAGCCTGCTGTGCGCGGTGCATGGTTTGGTGGGTCTGATAGGCCAGCACCTTGCGCCATCCGAGACGACCGAACTTGCGTCGCATCTCGAGGGGGGTGAGTCGAAGCTCACCGAAGTCATAGTGAACCGGCAGCTGGAGCCCTTCGAGCCGGCCGGCAGCTGCAAAGGGCGCTGCTCGCTTGAGAAAACGGGCCCTCGCACCGCTCCTCGATTCGGCTTCGCCGAAGAGCGCTGCCGCCTCGGCCTCACGATCGGGCCGGAAGATCTCTTCGACGGTCAGTGCCGCGAGCATCACACCCTCGGGATCGCGAAGGGCCACCATCTCGCCGATTGTCAGAGCATCGGCCGTCCTCTCATCGATATCGAGGGTCACCGGCAGCGGCCAGAACACACCATCGGCCAGGTGCATCCCACCACACACGGCGTTGAAATCTGCCGAACCCATAAAACCTCTGAGCGGTGAGAATCCGCCGTTGAGGAGCAGTTCGAGATCGCAGAGCTGGCGCTGACCGAGATCGATGGACGGCCATTCGCGCGATTGCTCGCGGATCTCCGCGGCGCGATCACCATCGGCGATCAGGTTGACGAGGGTGCCTCCGTAAGGCGTGATGAGGTGGTCCAAAATTCGTGACTCCGTACGCACTGACTTCGTTCGAATCTGCATTGTAGCGACTGGCTTTCGATTGTGCACGTCGGGAACCCCGCCCATCCCCATCGAAACCCACAGATCACACAGATGGACACAGATGAGGACGCACGAACGGCGATGCGCTCATTCTTCTGCTGAAACGTCACAATTTCGAATCCGATTCGGAATAGTTCGTTTGATACGACCATCATTCGAAATATATTCGGATTCTTGATCTAAATAGAAATCATCTTCTAAACTCTCTTTCGGATAGGAATATTCGATAAAATTGGCGAGAGTCCTGCAGCCGTTGGCTACCGCCGCATGAATACGAGGAGGTCCCATGAAATTCGAGCTTCTCTCCGGCAGCGATCTTCAGGCCATCGACGCACTCAAAGCGCACTACGGGGGGGCGCAGAATATCGGCGAGACCCTTCGTCAGAAACGAGACCTCGCAACCCGCAAGCAGATTCTGTCCGAAAAGGGCTTCTCAGAGATGATCGAAGACGCCGAGCGCCTGGCGGGGCTCCTCCCCAAGATCGGCGACTTCGAACGTGAGCTCGCACCCACGTATCGAGACGACTTCGGTACCGCGACAGCCCAGGTCTCTGGATTTCAGGGCGCCAGGGTGACCCATCACAGCATGAAGCGAATGGCCGAAAGCGCCGCCACCGACGAGCCGTGCTGGACGCCGTCGGAGTTCATTTCGGTGGTCGCCCTGACCGAGCGCTATGTCTACTCCGGCGACCTCATGGCCACCCTGACCATGGCCGAAAACATCATGCAGGCATCAATGTTCTGCAGCACCAACCTGATAGGGACACCGCTGCCCGCAAGCCGATTCGAGACCCTCGAGGGGGTCACAGGCAAGACCTTCGACAGAGCCGACATCGGCGACGGCCTGAACCAGATCATCCTCAAGAACATGGGCACCGCCTTCGGCAACCTCGGCGGTGTCGAGGTCGCCAACGACAACCATCTGATCTACCTCGACGGCATCACCCGTGCCGCCATGGAAACCGGCAACAATTTCTTCCTCAACCCATCCTGGTCCTCGATCATCGCCGCCTGCTACTTCGGACGCGACATCCCCAATCTCCACTTCAAGGTCTCGATGCTGCTCTCGACTCAGAACCTGATGCAGTTCCGCATGCTGATGAACATCATGAGCGAGTACCTGAGGGACGACCAGACCTCGCCGATCTACGAGGTCAACATCGGCAACGGTGTGTCGCCGGAGAACTTCATCAAGTGCGCCGAAGAGCTCGACCGCAGCGGTATCAAGGGTCTGAGCCTCGCGGCACACCTGCGTATCAACCCGGACCTCGGGATGCCCGACTTCGACTGGACCGACAACGCCTTCAAGGTACTTCAAAGCGGCACCGACCTGACCTTCAAATACGAATCGGACGGCACCGCCCGCGAGCTCGACACCATGGGGGCGTACTTCTTGTCCGACGACGAGCGCGAAGAGGCGGCCGAGAAGATCGGCGACGTCATCTACTACAAGGCGCTTCGTGCCTCCAAAGACGGCCGGGAGATGATGCGGCGGGGCATCCGTACCCGCTTCGGTGGAGTATCGTACTGACCGGTGATTGACAAGAGGGGGGGCACGCAATGAAAACAGACTGGCGCTCACGCTTTGCCGAGAACGTCCGCGATTTCCAGGGCTACCCCATCGGCAAGACCATCCAGTACCTGACCGATCCCGAAATCATCTCCCTTGCCGGGGGCCTGCCGTCGCCCGATGTCTTTCAGCGATCGCAGCTGCGCCTCGCGACCGAGAAGGCATTCGACACCGGCATCGACCGCATCATGCAGTACTCCCCGATTCCGGGCGAGGGGGACCTCATTCGGGAGGTCCTCTGCTTCCTCGAGCGAGACCACATCCGCATCGAAGAAGAGAACATCCTCATCACAACCTCGGGCCAGCACGGGCTCGATCTTCTGGGTCGGCTTCTGCTGGAGCCCGGAAATGTCGTCCTCGTCGACCGGCCGACCTTCGCCGGCGCCCTGGTCGCCTTCGAGATGCAGCGCCCGCGTTTCATCGGCGTCAACATCGAGACCGATGGTTCCGATGTCGCAGCTTTCGGCCGCGAGCTCGAAGAGCTGAGACGGCAAGGTGTCGGACCGAAGTTCATCTATGTCGTCCCGGACTTCCAGAATCCTTCGGGCATCACCATGAGTCTGGCCAAACGCGAGGCTCTCCTCGACCTCAGCTACGAGTACGATGTCCCCATCGTCGAGGACAGCCCCTACCGGGATCTTCGTTACACGGGGGAGACGATCCCCGCCATCTACAGCCTCGACCAGGAGCGCGGGGGCGGTCACGTCATCGGGCTCTACACCTTCTCCAAGCTCTTCTGCCCCGGCATGCGCGTGGGCTTCAACATCGGCCCTCCCGAGGTCGTGGCCCGCATGACCCACATCAAAGAAGGAAACATCCTCAACACCCCCAAGTACAACCAGGACATGTGCACCGCCTTCCTCCGGGACATGGACTTCGAAGACCACATCACGAACTGCTGCACCTACTACCGCGAGAAGCTCGACCTCTTCCTCGAAACAATGGCGGCCCATTTCCCGCCCGAGACCGGCGTCAGCTGGACGAGGCCCGAGGGTGGTCTCTTCCTCTGGGTGTCGGTGCCCGAGACCATCGACACCGCCGAGCTCTTCTTCGACGCCATCGAACACAAGGTCGCATTCGTCCCCGGCGAACAGTTCTACGCCGAGAATCCGGAACACAACCACATGCGAATCAACTTCTCCTTCGTCTCGAAGGAGGATCTCGCGGAAGCGGTCACCCGTCTGGCCGGATGCATCAAGAAGAGAATCTGAAGGAGTCACACATGCGTTTGCTATTTGTTGGATTCGGCACCGTCGCCCAGGGTCTGTCGGAACTCTTGATCGAGAAGAAAGAGGAGCTTGCTGCGAAGCACGGCCTCGACTGGAAGGTCACCGGCATCGTCGACATGCTCAAGGGCAGCGCCCATAACCCCGATGGTCTCGATCTCGAGAAAATCATGGCGATGGTTGCCGACGGCCAACCGATCTCCGACTATCCGGAGGGCGGCTGCAACTGGGACGCGCCGACCATGATCGAGCGAGCCGAGGCCGATGTCATGCTCGAGCTCACCTACACCGACATCAAGACCGGCCAGCCGGCCACCGACCACATCCGCGCCGCCCTCACGCGCGGGATGTCGGTGACCACCACCAACAAGGGTCCCCTGGCCCTCTTCTCCAACGAACTGGACGACCTCGCCGCCACCAACGACGTGGATTTCCTCTACGAAGGCACGGTGATGGCCGGCACCCCCCTGCTCAATCTCCTGCGTGAGACCCTTGCCGGGTCCGAGATTGCGGAGATGCAGGGCATCCTCAACGGCACCACCAACTACATCCTCACCCAGATGGAGGGTGGCATGGCCTATTCAGCCGCCCTCGCGCAGGCCCAGAAACTCGGCTACGCCGAGGCGGTGCCCGACGCCGATGTCCTCGGTTGGGACGCCCTGGCCAAGGTGACCATCCTCGCCAACACCGTCTTCGGCGCGGCGCTGAGTCCCGAGGACAGCCCGTGCCAGGGGATCACCGAGATCACCCCCGCCCAGATCGAGGCCGCCGCCGCCGACGGCAAGAAATACAAACTCATCGGCAGGGTCTGGCGTGACGGCGTTGCCGTCCGCGCCTCGGTGGGGCCGCAACTCATGGACAACAGCCACCCCCTCGCCGGGGTCGGCGGCGCCACCAACGCCATGACCATCACCACCGACACCCTCGGCGAGGTCACCATCGTCGGCCCAGGGGCGGGCCGGAGGGAGACCGGTTTCGCGCTCCTCATCGACCTGATCAAGATGGCATCCCGGAGCTGATGATGAAGATGCTGCTTGGCCACGAGTGGGTCGATCGCCCCGAGACCATCGATGTCCGCGATCCATTTGACAACTCACTCATCGACACCGTGCCTTCGGCGAACCACGACGATGTCGAGACCGCCCTCGCCGCGGCTTTTGCGGCGCGCGCGACGGCGCGGAAGATGACCACCTACGAGCGGTGCCGGATTCTGCTCAAAACCGCCGCTATCGTCTCCGATCGCGTCGAGGAGTTCGCGACGATCATCGCGCGTGAAGGTTCCAAGACCATCAACGAGGCCCGCGGAGAAGCGAGGCGTACGGTCAACACCCTGACCATTTCGGCCGAGGAGGCCAAGCGACTCAACGGCGAGACCATCCCCTTTGACTCCTTCCCCGGTGGCGAGCAGCGGCGCGGTCACTACGAACGAGTGCCCATTGGCGTGGTTCTGGCGATCACCCCGTTCAACGACCCCCTCAACCTTGTCGCCCACAAGCTCGGACCGGCCATCGCCGGCGGCAACTCGGTGATCCTCAAACCCGCCACCGTCACTCCCCTATCGGCGCTCAAACTCACCGAGGCCTTCATCGAGGCCGGGCTGCCCCGGGATGTCCTCCAGTGCATCACGGGCCACGGCGCCGTTCTCGGCGATGCGCTGGTTTCCGACGAGCGGGTCCGCATGGTGAGCTTCACCGGCGGGCTCGAAGCGGGCAAGCACATCACCACCAAGGCCGGGCTCAAGAAGATCGGCATGGAGCTCGGCTCCAACTCCCCCGTCGTTGTCTGGAAGGACGCCGACATCGAGTGGGCCGCCGAGACCTGCGTCTCCGGCGCGTTCTGGGCTGCGGGGCAGAACTGCATCGGAGTCCAAAGGATCTACATCCAGCGCGAGGTCTACGACCGCTTCCGCGATCTCTTCCTCGAACACACCAAAGCCATCGCCATCGGCAACAAAATGGACGAATCCACCGGGATGGGCCCGATGATCACCGAGGCCGAGGCCGAGCGGGTCGAACGTTGGATCAACGAGGCTGTGGACAAGGGCGCCACCATTGCCGCCGGCGGCGGCCGAACCGGCACCCTGGTCGAGCCCACCGTTTTGGAAAATGTGCCGACCGATGCCACCATCCACTCTGAAGAAGTATTCGGTCCGACCGTCAATCTCTACCCGTTCGATGATCTCGATGACGCCATCGAAGAGGCCAACTCGGTCGACTTCGGCCTCCACGCCGCCGGCTTCGCCCGCGATGTGGAGATCTGTTTCCGGCTGATCGAGGGTCTCGATGCCGGCAGCGTGCTCATCAACGACTCCACCGACTATCGTCTCGACTCCATGCCCTTCGGCGGGATCAAGGGATCGGGTCTCGGCAAAGAGGGAGTCAGGTTCTCACTCCAGGAGATGACCGAACCGAAGGTGGTTTGTTGGTACCTGCCGGGACTCAAGAAATTATGAATTATGAGTTATGAATTATGAATTTCATCGCACCATCGCACCAGAATTCCTGCGATGGTCATTCATAATTCATAATTCATAATTGATAATGGATGCATGCACTCCCCCACGGATCTTGATTCGTCCGACATCGCCATCCTTGCGACTCTGAAGAAGAACGCGAGGATCTCGAACAAGGATCTTGCCGCAGCGGTGGGCCTCGCGCCTTCGACCTGTTTGGAACGGGTTCGCCGATTGGTCGACATCGGGGCCATCAACGGCTTCCACGCCGACATCGATCTCGCCATGCTGGGTTTCGGTCTCCAGGCCATGATCGCGGTCAGGCTCCAGCGGCACTCGCGCGAGATCGTCGCCTCGTTCCGCGAGTATGTCCTCGGTCTCACCGAGGTGCGAACGGTCTACCACGTGGCCGGCGCCGATGACTTCCTGGTCCACGTCGCGGTGAGGGACAGCGACCACCTCCGCGATCTCGCACTGGATGCTTTCACCACCAGGCCCGAGGTCGCTCATATCGAGACCAGACTCATCTTCGAGCACGTGCCGATCCGGCGTTTGCCGCTGAGCGAGGGGGATTGGGCGGGGTTCGAGTAGGGTCACGAATGTGAACCCTCGATTCGATCCCGATCCCGATGGGGTTCAATTCGGGAACGGGAACGGGGTCGGGATCGGGATCGAGTATTAAGCCCGATTCCGATACAGATTCGGATCGACCTGGGTCGCCATCTTCTCGACATCCATGTGGCCGCCGAGGAACTCGTTGATCTGCGTCGCGGCCTTCTCGGGATCGCCGACGACCTCGCTGAAATCGAGATACAGGACATCGAACCAATCGCGGAACCTGAGCTGGAATTTCACTTTGTCGAGGTGGCTCTCGTACATCCGCAGCATGTCCGCGTCCTCGGCGGTGTTCTCTTCGCCCCGGCGATCGAGCATCTTGGCCTGCGAAGCCAGGACCTCGTGCAGGTTCCGGCGCATAAAGATGACCTTGTAGTTGTTGTCATCGGGCAGATACTGGATCAGGGAAGAGACCACTTTGATGACCTTGCCGCGGGCTGCGCGGATCCAGGTCTTGTCCTGCATCTCGGCCAGTTCCTTGACCCGTTCGTCCTCGAAATAGCCCTTGGGGTTGTCCTCGTCGGCGGTTCGGATGTTGTCGACGATGATCTCCATCCCGCCCGCCGAGAGCATCTTCATGGCCATGGAGGTGCCCGAGCGGGGCAGCCCCGACACCAGCACAATCGGTTTGCCATACTTGAGGCGACGCATCAGTCCGCCGAGAATCGATCCCATGCTCAGTTTCTCCTGCGGCCGTAAGACCCCGTAATCAAGGAGGATAGGCCATTTAAATGATATCCGCTGCCCTTGCAAGCCCGGACGGCGGAGCCTATACTACACCCCCCTGGAAATGCAGGCCGAGAGCGATGCGTTCTCTGCTTGGAGTAACGGGAAAACCCGACCAACCGTCTTTCATAAAAAGGACATCGCAACGAATGACGACGACAACACACGCCCACCGATGGACTGGGGTCTGGGTCGCGGCGGCCCTGTTGGTCCTCCTTTTGGGAGCACCCGCCACCGCCGATGCCTACATCGGCCCGGGAGCCGGCTTCGCGGTCCTGGGATCCTTCGCGGTGATCTTCGTGACCATGATCTTAGCCGGCGTGTCGATCCTCGCCTGGCCGTTCCGCACCCTCTGGCGGATGATCCGCCACCGCCGGAAGTCCAAGCCCCTGGTCAAGCGCACCATCTTTGTCGGCTTCGACGGGCAGGACGCGCGGATCACCGAACGGATGATGGCCGAGGGCAAGCTGCCCAACTTCTCCAAGCTCGCCGAACGCGGTTGCTACCGCAAGCTCCGCACCACCTTCCCATCCATCACCCCCGTGGCGTGGTCCTCCTTCAGCACCGGAACCAATCCGGGCCGGCACAACATTTTCGACTTCCTCGACCGCGACCCGAGGACCTATCTCCCGCGCCTGAGTTCGACCCACATCGGTTCGGTGGAAAAGTTCCTCAAGATCGGCAAGCTGCGGATCCCGCTCAAGAAGCCTGAAATCCGGAACCTGCGGAAATCGAAGCCCTGGTGGACGATCCTCGGTGAGAACAACATCTGGAGCACCATCATCCGGGTGCCCATCACCTTCCCGCCCGATCAGTTCTACGGCGCGCAACTCGGTGCCATGTGCATCCCCGACCTCCTCGGCACCCAGGGCAGCTTCATGCTCTTCACCACCCGTCCCGAAGAAGAAGCATTCCAGGAGGGCGGGATCCGGGTGAGCCTGAGCCCCAACGGATCGGACTCCAGCTTCGAGGCCGCCATCCAGGGCCCCGAGAACGCCTTCTTCGAGGGCAATCCGCCGATGGAACTCCCGCTCACAATTGATGTCGATCGCGCTTCGGGTTCGGCCAAGGCCGCCATCGACGGCACCGAACTCGTCCTCAAGACCGGCGAACTCAGCGGCTGGGTCAAGCTCGAATTCAAGGTCATCCCCGGGATGAAGGTCAGCGGGCTGACCCGGGTCATGCTCACCGAAGCCGACGAGCACGTCTCGCTCTACATGTCGCCCATCAACATCGAACCCGGCAAACCGGCCATGCCCATCTCGCACCCGTCCTACTACTCGAGCTATCTCGAGAAAAAGATCGGTCCGTTCGCCACTCTCGGTCTCGCCGAGGACACCTGGGCGCTCAACGAGAAGGTCACCGGCGACGACACCTTCTGGACCCAGACTCAGGATATCGACGAGGAGCGCGAAAAGATGTTCGACATCGCCCTCGACAAACTGCGTTCAGGCGCTCTGGTCACGGTCTTCGACGCAACCGACCGCGTCAACCACATGTTCTGGCGCTATATCGAAGACGGCCATCCGGCGGCCGCCGGGATCGACGAGCCCGAATACTCCGACGCCATCGAACGTCAGTACATCCGCAACGACGGCATCGTCGGCAGGGCGCTTGCAAAGATCAACGACGACGATGTGCTCTTTGTCCTTTCGGATCACGGCTGCACCTCTTTCCGGCGCGGCGTCAACCTCAACGCCTGGCTGCTGAAAGAGGGCTACCTCGCGCTCAAGGTGGGGGCGGATCCATCGCAACCGTGGCTCCAGTCCGTGGATTGGTCAAAGACCAAGGCATATGCGGTGGGTCTGGTGGGGATGTTCCTCAATATCCGCGGCCGCGAGGCCCAGGGCATTGTCGATCCAGGCGAGGAAGCCAAGGCGGTCAAGCGGCAGATCGCTGCCAACCTGCAGGGTCTGGTGGATACCGAAAACGGCGACATCGCCATCAACGAGGCCTTCGATACCGATACTCTCTACCGCGGACCATACAAGGGCAACGCCCCCGACCTCCTCATGGGCTACAACCACGGCTACCGGATCTCCTGGGACTGCGCTTCGGGCGTGGTCGCGGGCGAGGTCTTCGAGGACAACGTCAAGGCGTGGAGCGGCGACCACATCGTCGATCCCCGGCTGGTCCCCGGCATTCTCCTGTGCAACCACGATGTACTGTCCGACGACCCCCACATCGTCGATCTCGCGCCCACCGTGCTCACCCTCTTCGGGGTCCGGCCGGAGGCGCACATGGACGGCACACCGCTGCTCGACAAGAAACGAATCACCAATGGGGCCGGGCAGCGCGCCTGAGCTCGTCAGAAGGGGTTGAACATGTTCGGAAGCACCAAGATCAAGCTCGACGCCGGCCTCGTCGAACGGATCCGCAAATTCGCCGAGATCGCCGGTTACTCCTCGCCCGAGGAATTCATCACCCACGCTTTGGAGAAGGAACTCGCCCTGCTCGAGGACACCGAGGACGAGGAGGAGATCAAGAAACGCCTCCAGGGCCTCGGTTATATGTCGTAGGAGGCGGTCCGCTGATGATGTCGTTTCCAGAGACTGCTTCATGCGTGCGGGACGCGCGCACCACAATGGCGCCCAACCCGATCGGGGAGTGATCGAAGATGACTGGCCTCAACGCGGTTCTCGGCACGGTGATCGATTGGCTGCAGATGCCCATGCATGGGTTGCCGGCCATGATCGGCGTCATCGTCTGGTCGATCCCGGTCTCGGTCTTCGCGCTGTGGGTCTTCGGCAAGACCTCCAACCAACAGAAGATCTCCGCGGTCAAAGACAAAATCACAGCCTCGCTCTTCGAGATCAGGCTCTTCAACGACGATCTCCGGGCCATCGCCAAGGCTCAGTGGGAGATCATGGGGCACGTCCTGCGCTATCAAGGTCTGGCGCTGGTGCCCATGGTCTTCATCCTGCCCCCGATGGTCCTGCTCATGGTTCAGCTCCACCAGTTCTATGGTTTCCGCGGCTTCGCTCCCGGCGAGACGGCGCTGCTGCGGGTCGAACTCGCTGAAACCGGCGGACCGCGCCCCGATCTCGCCATCGAGGTCCCAGCGGGTCTTCATCTCGAGACCCCGGCGGTGTGGGTCCCCTCCCTCGGCGAGTTCAACTGGGAAATCGCCGCGGACGCTCCCGGTGACTACGAACTCGGCTTCACCCTCGGGGGCACGACCACGACCAAGACCGTCAGCGTCACCGACCAGGTCGTACGGCTCTCACCCGAGCGACCGCCGAGAGCCTTCATGGATCAACTCGAGTGGCCGTCCGAACCGCCGCTGCCGGCCGACGGCGCAATCGATCGCATCACCATCGCCTACCCCGAGGCGACCATATCGCTGCTCGGCTGGACCTGGGAGTGGAGCTTCGCCTGGATGGTGGTCTTCTTTGTCCTGACCATGGTCTTTGCCTTTGCCCTCAAGAAACCCATGGGCGTCGAACTCTGAGCAATCAACAGAAGACCGTTGGTGTTCTCGCCATCTGCGTGGCCGCCGCTCTCTGGGGTCTCGACGGCGTTGTTCTCACGCCCCGGCTGTCCGGCATGGCCGTACCTTTCGTGGTCTTTCTCCTCCACGCCCTGCCCTTCGGACTCATGCAGCCGGTTCTCTTCGGCTGTTGGAAGAAGTTCCGAAGCTTTGATCGCGCGACCTGGCTGGTGCTCTCTCTCGTGGCCCTCACCGGTGGGCTCCTGGGCACCATGTTCATCGTCAAGGCGCTCTTTCTGGTCGACTTCAAACAGCTCAGCGTCGTCGTCCTGCTGCAGAAGCTCCAACCGGTCTTCGCCATCTTTCTCGCATCCCTGCTGCTCAAAGAAAGATTGACCGGACGCTTCGTCGCCTGGGCCGCGGCCGCCATCGCCGGAGGCTATCTCCTCACGTTCGGGCTTTCGCTGCCCAATCTCGAGGGTGGCGACCGGACCCTTTGGGCCGCGTTCTTCGCCCTCATGGCCGCAGCCTGCTTCGGCGCCGCTACGGTCTTCGGCAAGCTTCTGCTCGGCAAGATCGACTTCAAGACCGCGACCTTCGCGCGGTATGGGCTGACCTCGGTCCTCGCGCTCATCTATGTCGTCGCCTCCGGGGTGGGGCTGCCCTTTGCAACCGTGGTCAGGGCGGACTGGGTTGTGATCGTCATCATCTCCCTGACCACGGGTTCCGGCGCTATTTTTCTCTATTACTGGGGCCTGACCCGGGTCAAGGCGACCGTGGCGACCATCTGCGAGCTCTGCCTGCCCTTGAGTGCGGTGATCCTCGACTACGCCGTCAACGGAACCAGACTCGGTGTGTGGCAGTGGGTCGGGGGGCTCGCGCTCATCGGTTCCATCCTCCGGATCACCACGATGAAGAGCACGGCCGATCAGACGTCCTGAACAACGCGTCTCCGAATCCTCTTGCAAGATCCCGCATTCCCGATGATTTTGGGTCATTGTGCCGGCGGGACGCCGACACTACAAAGGGCTGAGATCAATTGTAGGGCCGGTGTCTCGCCGGCCTGATGGCGACGAGGGTCAGAAGACCTCAGCGTCCGATTCATGAATCTTGCGAGAGGCTCACGTGCGGCGGGTACGGAAACATCCGCGGAAGTCCGGCTTCGACGGCGTAGGTGAGCACGGCTTTGGTGGCCTCGAGGGTGATCCACTTTGAGGGTTGCCGGGCTTCGCACCCGAGGCTTCGCGGAATCGGCAAACGCCTTC
>RCNF010001700.1_pt1 | contig 20700 bp, 17 predicted proteins | sample 2041311 | NCBI WGS metagenome assembly RCNF01 (sample SAMN09708228, study PRJNA481090) | Marine sediment metagenome, whole genome shotgun sequencing project. | biome: marine sediment; feature: ocean; material: sediment; isolation source: Sewage treatment plant 2 marine sediment (STP2) ... | reverse complement strand
ACCTCGGCATAGCGGAAGTCTCGACCGTAGCGCCAATCGAGCAGGGCGTTGGACCGGCGGACAACCCGGGTGTTGATGGACGCCATCACGAACGGACCCGTCCACCGGCCGAGCTCGTGGTCGAATCGCGGGCCGAGAAGATCGGGGCCATCGGGCCCACGACGTTCACCTTTTGGGTTGAGGGCGTACGGGTCGCCGACGATCCGCCGGATTTCGCGGTTCCTCTTTGACTCTTCGATGACGTTGGTCAGACTTGCAACGGTGCCGCCGGAAAACCCGCCGCGGTTCGCGCCGAGGACCAGGGTGACGCCATCGGCGGGAGCGGCGAATCGATCGATCGCGGCCTCCTGCAGCATCAGTGTTCCGAGATCCGAAGGGATGGAGTCGAAACCGCAGCAGTGGACGATGCGCGCTCCGGTCGTACGCGCGCGCTCTTGGTGCTGGTCGATCATGGCCCGGATGAACGGGACCTCGCCGGTGAGATCACAATAGTCGGTGCCCGCCTCGACACAGGCCGCGACGAGTTCCTGGCCATACTTTGCATACGGACCGACGGTGGTGCACACGACCTCGGTCTCGGTGGCCATGGCATCGAGCGCTGCGCGATCGTGGCTGTCGGCGACGATGAGCGGCAGATCGGCGGCAGGCGGATACGTTTCGACCAGTCGTTGGCGCAGGGCCTCGAGCTTGGCCCGGCTGCGCCCGGCGAGGGCCAGTCGGATTCCCGATTCGGGCAGACCTTCGGTAAGGTACTCGGCGACCAGCGCTCCGGTGAATCCGGTGGCGCCCCAAAGAACCACATCGTATCGACGGGATCGATCTCGGCGGCGGGTCATAGAGGTCTCCTCATAAGGCTGCACGGGACTGTAGATAGATGATGGGCTACCAACATTGATCAGAACCGCCCCTCGAGGCTGCCGGCGTAGCCGGTGAGCTCAACATAGCCTTCGGCCCGGCTGCTCCCGGCGGCCGCGACGGGACCTTCCCAGTAGACGACACCGGTGGTGGCGCTGCCGTCGAGCTCGGCGCTCGGCACCAGCGCGTTGATTTCGAGGTCGATACCGTGCTCTGGGACTCTCACCCGCCACCGCACCGGGTAGCGCCCGCCTGTGGCCGGGCTCGTCCACCAGGCGAGGGGCTCGAGGTCGAAGTCTTCCAACCGGAGCCGGTTGCTCGACCCGTCAGCCGCCACAACGGTGCCCGACGAGAACGGGTCCGCCGAACCGTCGTTTCGGCGAAGCTGATAGACCATGAGATCGCGGCCGTCATCGAGCCTCAGACTGAACCAGTCCCAGCCGGCGACCCCGTCACCGAGCTGCGAGCTTCCCCACTCGTGGTCGAACCAGGCGTTGCCGGTGACGTCGGCCGCCTCGCCGTCGAACTCGATCCGACCCGTTGCCGACAGCCGCGTCCAGCTCAGATAGGCCGACGCGTTCCCCGGTGATGGGCCTTTCTGTGAGTAACCCGCGTCGCCTTGCAGGACGATGGGCTTTTGGGGCTCAAGCTCGAGCTCCATTCCAAGGCCGGTTTCGGTGTCGCGGACAGCAATCTCCAGTCGTCCCGTGTCGTCGCGGCGCATCTCCCAGTCGTCGAGCCAGATCTCGAGATCGTCGGTCGACCAACCCGCGAGACCGCCGCCGGATCGTCGCAGTCGTTCGGCGTGGTGGAATTCGCCCGAGTCGATCTCGGCGATGGCGAGGTGGGCGGCCGCGATCTGGCGGGCGCGGAAAATCGATGACCCGGGCTCAGGTTCGCCGGGGGCGAGCCCCTGGCGGAAGAAGGTGATCTGGAAACCGTAGCGACGACCGTCGGTGTCATCCACCAGACCGGTGACGTACCACCACTCGGTCCGGGTGTCGGGATGGGCGCCATGGTCGCGCGGAAGGTCGAGTTCGGGGGGACCGGTGATCTCCTGCCAGACCGCCTCTTCGGCCGGCAACCCGACGCACGTACCGAAGGTGACCGCGAGCGAGATCAGCAGCCGGGCGATACGCATCAACCCTCCTCCCGGAGCACGGTCGCCGGCTGCAGGCGCGCCGCGACCAGCGCCGGCGGCAGGCCGGCAATCAGGCAGGTGGCCACCACCCACGCCGCGATGCCGGCCATGGAGCTCCAGGGCAGGACGAGCTCGAGCGACCAGCCGAAGCTCTGCAAGTTGACCACTTTGACGAGGATGACCCCGACGGCGATACCGACAAGGGTGCCGGCGGCCGCGGCCGCGACTCCGAGGAGGCCGGCCTCGGCCACGACCATGGTGAGCAGCTGTCGGCGCGATCCCCCGATGGCGCGCACCGTGGCGAGTTCGCGGCGTCGTTCGCCGACGAGGGTCAGCAGGACGGTCAGCACCGCGACCACGGCCACCACCGCGGTGACCAGATACATGGCGGTGGTGATGGCGAAGGTCCGCTCGAAGGCCGAGAGGACTGCCGTCCTGAGCTCGCGGTTGTCCAGCACCTCGACGAGAAATTTTCCGTGAACAGCATCGAAGAAGCGTTCGCGCGCAGCCGCTGCGTCGGCCTCGGGCGGGAGAAAGAGCGCCATGTCGTCGGGGCCCGCATCGGGAAAGAAACGAAGAAAGTCCGACCGGTCGACCACCACCAGACCGTGTGACCGGGAGTAGTCGCGGAAGACACCCACGACCTTGCGTTCGAGGATGCCACCGGGGAGATCGAGACGAATTGTGTCTCCCTCGGCGACACCGAACCGGGTGGCGAACGGTTCGTTGACCACGGCGGCCCGCTCGCGCCAGGCGAGATCGAAGACCTCGGCGGAGTCGCGGCCCGGGAACGGCACACTGCCGTGGAAACGCACCACGTCGAAGGCGGCGCCGGCGAAGCTCACCGGCCGTCCCTGGTATTCAATCATCTGCGAGTAGAAGGGATCCACCGTCTCAACGCCGAAGAGGTTCTCGGCGATGCCGATGATCTCAGGATCGAGCCGGCCGACCCAGACCCCGTTGTCGGCTGCCATAGGCCGGACCCAGAGATCGGCCCGCATCCCCGCCTCGGTCCAGCTCTCCACCGTCGCCCGGAACGAGCTCACCATGGTGGCGATGGCGACGGCAAGAGCAATGGCGATGGCCACCGATCCGGCGGCCCAGGCGGCGCGCTGCCGACCGGCGGACAGCGCGGCCGCAGCAAGCTGGAGCGCGGCGCCTTGCAGCTTGGCGAAGGGCGCGTGGCCCACTCGGGCCAGTGAGTCGAGCAAAAGACCGGATCCGACGAGCAACCCGGTCATGGCCACCAGCGCGGCGGTCAACGCCGGGATGGGCAGATCGTGGATGGCGGGCGCCCGCGCAAGGATCACCACGACAATCGCCATGAGCAGCAGCAAGGCCGCCGCGATCAGACGGGCCCGCCTTGTCATCCTCTGGGGTGGAGTGGTCTGAAGACCCTGGAGCGGAGGCACTGCCATGATCTCCCTGAGGGGGAGAATCGAAGCGGCGAGGGCGGTGACGATCGCGATGGCGAGACCGATTGCGGCGAGCTGCGGGTCGAAGCGGATCTCCGATGCAGGAATCCCGCGGACCACCGAGGCCACCGTGAAGCGGACGCTGGCCAGGGCAAGCCGGGCGCCGCCAAAGCCGGCCGCGACACCGATGATCCCACCGACGACCCCGATGCCGAGAGCCTCGACAATCACCACCGCAGCGATCTTTCGCCTTGGAGCGCCCAACGAGCGAAGCAACGAGACCACGAACCGGCGCTGGACCACCGAGGTGGCCAGAGTCGTGGCGATGAGTACTCCGGCGACGAGGAGCGAGATCGCGGACAACGCCACGAGGTTGAAGCGCAGCGAGGCGAGCATCTGTTCGGCAAACCGCCGCCGTTCGCCCGGCGCGGCGATCGTCAGATCGGTGGGAAGCAGGGCTGCCGCACGCCTTGAGAGATCATCGACATCGATGCCGCCGCGGGGAACGAGCTCGATGCGATCGAGCCGGCCGACCCTGCCGAGCAATTCCTGCGCAGGGGCGACATCCATCACCACGACCCGTTCCCAAACGGCGGAGAGTCCCTCCGCCTCGAAGAGCGCCGCGACCACGATCGTCCGGGGTCGGCCGCCGACCGAGACGGTGAGGTCGTCGCCCGGAGCGACGCCGATTTCGACGGCCAGCGGTCGCGAAACCAGCGCGCCGAAGCCGAGGAGAGTTGCCTCGAGATCGGGGAGAGGACCGTCTCCGGCGAGCACAGGACGGATCTGCGAGTCGAGCAAAATATCGACCCCGAGCAGCCGGACACCGTCGCCGAGCTCCATCAGCAGAACCGTTTCCTCGACGATGGGCACGAGCAGCGCATCCGACGACAGGGGCCGCAGCAATGCCAACGTCTCGTCGGGAAGACCACCGGATCGGGTGATCTCGAGGCGCGCAGCGCCCGCGACCTCCTCGATACCTTCAGCAAACGAGGCGATCGCAGCTCGGCTTGCGGCGATTGTGGACACGACGGCGGCCACTCCGGTGGCGACCCCGATGACCGTGATCAGAAAACGCCACGGCCGGCGGAACAGCGGTCTCAGCAGCAGGGCGCGGAGGATCATCGGTCGGCCACGTCGGGACTCAACCCACCCGCCGGCCGTCGGCCAGTTCGCAGATCCGATCGGCGGCGGCCGCCACCTTGGCGTCGTGGGTGGCGAGGAGCAACGTCGCACCCTCGGAGCGCCGGAGCTCGTCGAGCAGTTCGATGACCGCCGCGCCGGTGCGGCTGTCGAGGTTTCCGGTGGGCTCGTCCGCAACGACCACGCGAGGTTGGTGGACCAGCGCCCTCGCGACCGCGGTTCGCTGTTGTTCGCCGCCGGAGAGCTCGGATGGGTAGTGTCCGCAGCGGTGTGCGAGCCCGACCCGGTCGATGAGCGCGCGGACCCGGTCGGGGTCGCGGCGGCCATCGAGCGCCAAAGGCAGGGTCACGTTTTCTTCCACGGTCAGGTGGGGAACGAGATGAAAAGCCTGAAAGACCATGCCGATGCGGCGCCGCCGAAGGGTCACGAGCTCGTCCTCGGTCGCTTGGGCAATGTCGAGACCACAGACCCGCACCGAACCACGGTCGGGCCGGTCGACGGCGGCCACCAGGTTCAATGCCGTCGACTTGCCGCAGCCCGATGGCCCGACCAACGCGACGACCTCGCCGGCATCGAGACTCAGCGAGAGTTCGACGAGCGCGTGGACCACCTCACCGCCGCGGTGGTAGTCGCGGCCGACCTCGACCATCTCGACGACGGGTTCGTTGTTCATTCTCGGAACTCGCCGATGGGTCGATAACAAAAGACAAAGGCACCGTCGTCGATGACGACCTTGAGCTCCGCCCCCCGGGTGACGGCGTACTCGACATAGCCCGGTATCTCGCAGTCGCCGTGGCACTCGCTGGCGTGGGCCGGGCTCTCGCGGTCGGCCGCGCGGTCGAACCACGACAGGCAGATGGGTTCATCGAGCGCTTCAGCCGCAGCCTTGTCGGCGAGTGGTTTGGCCGTCGCGAAATCGATGGGCGAAGCGCCGGTCTCGATGTGTTTGGTCTGGAGAGGATCCATCACAGTCGTTCTCCGTTCGGGTCTCGGTCCGCGGCCGATGGGGTACCGCACAGATTCATACGGCAATGGTTCGCGCTGATGGCCAAAGGGCCTCGTTGAGAGAAGGAGATCGGGGGCGCGTGGAATTCCGAACCGACCGGACAGCCTTGACCAGTCATGAATGAATACGGTGGAGAAGATGACATGAGTGAGAAGAAAGTGTACGTGATCTTTGGAGGAACCGGCGGTATCGGGTCCGAGGTGGTTCGGCAGCTGGCCGCAAACGGGGCGAAGGTGGTCGTTGCGGCTCGCGGGAGCGATCGGCTCGATGCCGTGCCCGGCGAGATCGAGGGGGCGGAGGCGCATCAGGTCGATGCAACCAATATTGGTGCGGTCGACGCTCTGATCAAGGAGATCCACTCGAGCCATGGTCGCATCGACGGAATCGTCAATTGTGTCGGTTCGATCCTGCTGAAGGCGGCGCACCAGACTTCCGAGGAAGACTGGCGGAAGACCCTGGCGGCGAACCTGGATTCGGCCTTTGCGGTCGTTCGCGCAGGCGCGAAGATGATGCGGAAAGACGGCGGGTCCATCGTCCTCATGTCGTCGGCCGCCGCCCGGGTCGGAATGCCGAGCCACGAGGCGATTGCGGCGGCAAAGGCGGGGGTCATCGGTCTCGGGCGTTCGGCGGCGGCGACCTACGCCTCAAAGGGAATTCGGGTCAACATCGTCGCGCCCGGGCTGGTCGACACGCCGATGGCGGCCGGGATCACCGGGAATCCCCTGATGCTCAAGGCATCCGAGGCCATGCACCCGCTCGGCAGAATCGGCCGGCCGGAGGAGGTGGCGGATGTGATCACGTGGCTGGTCTCCGGCGAAAGCGCCTGGGTCACCGGCCAGGTAATCGGTGTCGACGGCGGGCTGTCGTCGGTGCGAACCAAGGCGGCTGGATAGCCGGGGACAGCGGAGGTGACGGCTTTGGAGTTCTGAGGCCAGAGCCGGCGGATCGTGGACTGAGTCGGCGCCCTGATTCGACAGGGCGATCGGTGAAGGACGAGTCGGCGGAACTCTCCGATTCCGGTATCTACGACCCGTCTACGGAGGGCGCACGAGCGGCCGTGCCCCGGTCAACAAACCTGCTCTCAAACGATGAGAGATCTTCCTCACGGCTGTGCAGGGGATCCGCGGCCTCATCGAGTCCCACCATAACCACGGCGGTCAGAGTGATGCCGGTGACGAGAAGCCCGAGCAGGAAGATCGCCAAGGTGGTCATTTGATGGGCCTTTGCTGGCTCGCAAAAAACAAGGCGCCGAGCGAGAGGATCGATGGGACCCACAGACCGACAAAAAGACCCTCTTCACGGTGCCCGCTGAACCACAGAGACACCGAGAAGACGAAGGAAATGCCGGCGGCGCCGACGAACAGCAGTTTTGATTTCATCCGCGAGGTCATGGTTACTCCTATCGGTCGAGTGGCGCCGCGTTCCGAAGTCAGATCTCGGTGCACGGAACCTTGCTGGCCAGTCATCGTTTGCGCAGATCGAGGGAGAAAGTCGGGCTTCGTCGCCGCGAGTCGCGATCACGCCGTTTGGTTGAAGTCTCGCTGTGCGCTCAAGGGTCAACGAATCGCGACTCTGCGCCTATTCCCTCGGAAATCGTTGATGCATCAGGCGAAGGCGACGAACAGGCTCAGCACCAACATGGTCAACGCTGGTAACGACTTCTTGGCGGGGTCTTTGGCTTTGATGTGCATGGCCGCAGCGCCGAGCATCAGGATCGCGATCCCGATCGCCGCCGGGCGGACGAGCACGGGAAACCAGATCCCGGCGATCAGGCACGCCGCGAAGACGAGCTTGAAAAAACCGACAACGGAGACCGACCAGGGAGGGAGTCCGTAGGTTTTGAACTCTTCTTTCATGTTGTCGGCCGAACCGCCCCGCCACTCGGTCGCTTTTCCGAAACGGAGAATCCACACATTGAAGATTCCCAACGCGATGACGATCTGAATCACGAGTACGGCGATTTCCATCCTGGAGCCACCTTTCCCTTTTCGATTCGGGTGCTGGTTTCATGATCGTACGTGGTCTCCACTGCCGCGTCCAGAAATGAGTGTTGCGCAGGATCTTCCTTCTTCGGATCGGTTCAAAAGACGTTGGTTGCAAAACGAGGACGCGCCGGCGGGGAGGAATGATCTCCGGGTCTTCCGACGTTGGCCGGATGCGGAACACAGCCGCGATTTTCGCTTCATCAAACACCCAAGGAGTCAGATATGAACTCAGTCGAGAGAAACAAGGAAATCATCGAGGCGCTGAAGAAGGCCTTCAACATGGAACTCGAGACCGTCGTGAACTACATTGCGGTTTCGACAAACCTCGACGGCGTCCGCGCCAAGCACATCAAGGACGAACTCGCGGCCGATGTGCCCACCGAGCTCCAGCACGCGCAGTTGATCGCCAATCGAATCAAGACCATCGGCGGTATGGTCCCGGGATCCCTGGCCCTCGTGATGGAACAGGAAAAGATGCAGACCCCGAAGGACACCACCGACATCGAAGCGGTGATCAATGGGGTCATCGCCGCCGAGGAAGGCGCCATTGCCCAGTACAAGAAGATCATCGAGCTTGCATCAGGGTTCGACCCGGCCACCGAGGATCTCGCCGTCACGGCGCTGGCCGACGAAGAGGAGCACCGGCGCGAGTTTCTCGGCTTCCTCAAAGAGATCGAGGCGGGTCGCGTCTGATCTCTCTGCAGTCGCTGGCCCCGCACGCCGTGGCTGTCAAGGGTCAGTCGTCCCGTGAAACCGTGACGATCCCGAGATAGCCGTCCACCGTCAGCCGATCGCCGGTTTCAATCCGCGCGGTCGCGTCGGGAACGCCGGTGACGCACGGCAGACCGTACTCCCGGGCGATGATGGCGCCGTGGATCAACATGCCGCCGCGGCGTTCGACGACGGCGCTCACCATCGGCACGACAAAGGTCATGTTGGGCTCGACGGCGTCGCAGACAAGCACGTCGCCCGGCTGAATCTCGAAGAGATCCTCCACCCCGGTGACCAACCTCGCCGGGCCGGTGGCAACGCCGGGCCCGGCAGGTTGTCCGACGAGCTGTCTCGGCTGCGGTCGAAGCCCACTCTCGGTTTCGAGGGTCGTCGAATCAGGAAGCGATTCGACCACGAGGTTCGGGTGGCGGAGTGCCGCGATGATCTGGTCCGGGTCGGCCATTTGGCCATCGGCGGGAAGAGTGTCCCCGAGCCGCCGGCGCCCCTCGTCGACGGCTTCGATGACGAGCGCCTTGTGCCGCGCGAGGTGAATGTTGTCGTCGTCCCGGATCTGGTAGCTGCTGCGACCGACCTCGAGGATCTCCTCCGCCATGGGACGGCGCTTGGCAGGGACAGAATCCAGGAAGATCTCGGTCATCCGCTCCACATCGTCGGCTTCGAACGCCTGTGCCGCCGGCGGCGTCGCGGCCATGGCGAGCAGAAGTCGGATCAATCCGCGGCGATCGGCGAAGCACGACTGGTTGGCGTAGACCGCGTCGCCGAACTCGTCGAGAAAGGCGTCAAAATCTTTGCTGAACTCGGGGTGATCGATTGTGCCGCCCTCGAGTAACGATCGAAGGTCGTCATCGGCGTGGATGCGGGCAGCGAGATCGGCAAGCCTCCGATTGCGCCGCAGACTGAGCATGGGGGTCCCGGCGAGGAGGGTCATGAACTCGTGCGGGTCGTCCGGCCGGACGGTCTCGTTGTAGAACTGGCCAAAGAGTCGGATCCCGTGTGCGAACGGGATGAAATCCCGCCAGTAGACATCGACCCACCGATCGTGGGTCGCGCGCCGGTGTTCGATCTCGGCCGCGAGCGCGCGGTTGTCGAGATCGACGAGGCGGCGCCGGGCGATGTCGTCGGCCTCACGATCCATGGCCGGCAGCAGCTCCTCCTCAACCCGGCGCCGCAGCCCGCGAAGATTGTCAAGACTCCGGGTCAGACTCAAATACCAGGCCCGTTTGTCGTTGCCGTCCGCCGCTCCGGTCGTCACCGGGCGCGATTGCAGTAGGACGAGCCGTTCCCCGGCGATCGTCCACTCGACATCCTGCGGCGATCCGAAGAGCGCACTCGTCGCGCGGACGGCTCCAATCACCTCGTGGAGTTGGTTTTCGTCGAGGGGTGGTGGCAGACCCGCCGGCTCCTCGATTCGAGGCTCGTCGCCGGCGAGCACCAGCCGACGGCGGCTCGAAGGTGGGCGGTGTTCGACCACCCGACCCGTCGCGGCATCGACTGCCCAGTAGTCGGGTTCGATGGTGCCGTCGACGAGACCCTGGTTGAGTCCGTAAACCGCCTCTACGGCTGCGAGGCCGGGCTCGGTCGGGTGAACGCCGAAGGCAATGCCTGAGACCTCGCCCTCGACCAACCGTTGGATCACGACTGCCATGGTGCTCGCGTCCGGGTCGATCCCGAGTTCGCGCCGATAAAGCAGTGCGCGGTCGGTCCACAGCGAGGCCCAGACCGAGCGAACCGCTTCGATCACCTGGATCGGGCCGCGGACCCCGACAAACGAGTCGTGCAGACCGGCAAACGACGCGCCCTCCGCGTCTTCGCCGGGCGCCGACGAGCGCACCGCCAATGAGCTGTATGCGAACTCGCCGGTCAGATGCTCGGCGAGCTCATCCTCGACCTGTTGTGGGACCTCGGCGCGCAGGAAACGATTTCGGATTCGAAGCGCGGTGTCCCAGATCTCCTCCCAGCGCATGTCGGCGAAGTTCTTTCGACCGAGCTCCTGGCGGATCACCGGTCTCAAGGAGGAGGTGTCGACAAAGAGCTCATACGCTCGGGTGGACAGGCACAGAGTCGCGGGCACGGTCAAGCCGCTTCGCGCCATCACCGCCAGGGCGGCGCCCTTGCCGCCGACCAGACTTGGGTCGATCGCCTCGGTCCCGTCCAGATTGACGACCAGCGTCATCAGTCGAAGTGGAGTTCGATGACGTGTTGGAATCGGGAGACGACCATATAGACCGACACCTGCAGCCGCAACGGAACACAGCTCGGCGATCGCACAAAGCTCTCGAGGTTTGGATGTTTGGCAAGAAAAATCTCGTCGAAGAACGGCCGGTCCTCGGCGCTGATCTCCTCCACGACCCCGACCGCTGTTGCCGCCGCGGCCTCCGTGAAGTCGGCGGGTCGGTTGGTGCGGTTGTCCACCAACATGGATGCGCGGGCGTCGGCCACCAGGTTGGCGTGCTTGCGGGTCGCTCTGCCGGTGGCGAAGAGGAGTCGGCTCAGATCGGGTGTCGCGGCGAACCCGACAAGGCTGGTATAGGGCTCACCGTCGTGGTGCGTGCCGAGTACGCCGAGGAGCTGGCTTGACAGCAGTTCGCGCAGGATATTCAGGTGGCTCGGGTCGTGATTCATGTGGCTCCCTGTTGGTGCATCACGATTATATGTGCTTTTTCATGGATCGCAGCTCGATGAGCTGTTGTGCGGCGGCGCAGCCGGAAAGGAAGGCGCCTTCCACCCGAGGGCCTCCAGCCCAGTCACCGCAGGCCACAAGGGCGAGTTTTGGGTCGAAGAGGCACCGCTCGGGGATCGGGTTGACCGGCAGAGCGAACCGCCAGCGATGGCCGGTCAGGGATGCGGGAGGTGGAAGATCGCGCCCGACAGCTTCGCGGAGGGCGCCGATCAACCACTGGGCCGCGACATCCTGATCGAGCTCGAGGTGCTCGCGGGACCACTCCGGCGAAGCGTGGAGGATCCACGATTCACCGGAAGGACGACCGGGTTTCGAGCTGTTTCGTGCAATCCAGGCCAGGGGCGAGGCGTCGACGAAGGCGCCGTCGAAACCGAGCTCCAGGTCGTGCGGGTACGAGGCCATCACAGCCCAACAGGGCGCCATCTCGATGTCTTTGGCACGCGCCGCGAGGTCGGGCGCCGGCGCCGCGAGCAGCGCTGCGGTCTGCGGCGCCGGGGCGGAAAGAACGACCGCGTCGAAGCGGCCCGCGTCTGCGCCGTCATCGGTTTCGAGTTGCCACCGACCATCGCGGTGCTCCAGTTGAGCAATCCGAGACCCGTATCTCACATCGAGTCCGGCGGCAGATCGCATTCATTCCGGGAACGCCGACCCAGCGCTCGGTCGAATCGTCCTTGAACGCGATCTCACCGTCCCGCACCACCGCGAGTGTTCCCGGCCACCGCGCCACCAGCCCGTCGGATTGCCACTGCTCGATCGCCCGGCGAAAGCGTGGATCGCGGGCGGTGAAGTACTGGGCGCCGTGGTCGAAGCGCAGATCGCCATCACGACGGGTCGCCATCCTGCCGCCGGGGCCGCGAGCCTTGTCGAAGACGCGAACACGGTGGCCGGAGTCGAGGAGCGTGCGGGAGCATACGAGTCCCGACATTCCGGCGCCGATGACTGCGACGTGGAGTGGCGATTCGGGGCGAGACTCGCTGCGATCGGTGTTCGTGCCGCTATCGGTTCGGATTGGAGTACCGGAAGAAGTCATGGTGAAGCTCCCCACCCCTGTGCAAGAGGTCGGCAGGATTCCCTATTCCAGCGAGGACCCCGCTCAGACAGTCGGTCTTGGAAGGATGTGTTCTTCGGGCGCGTTGAGATTTGGCAGGAGGACGTGATGAAACACACTATTTTGGTTTCGATCGGCACCGCATGCGTCGTCGCCCTTGCGTCGGTCGGATGCAGCGAAGCCGGGAACCCGCCCGAGAGCAAGGTCAAGGAGTCCAACATGAACGCATTTGAAGCAGTGGTCAACCACTCCACCGGTGCCGTCGATCACACGGTGACATCCATCGAAGGCGACACAATCGATCTCCGCGGCTATCGCGGACGCCCGATGTTGATTGTCAACACAGCGTCGAAGTGCGGCTACACCAAACAGTATGAAACGCTGCAGAAGCTCTACGAGGAGTTCGGCCATCGCGGCTTTGTGATCATCGGATTCCCGAGCAATGATTTCGCCAACCAGGAGCCCGGAACGCACGAGGAGATCGCCAACTTCTGCCGGCTCAACTACGGCGTGACGTTCCCGATGATGGAGAAGGTCCACACAAAGGGACCCGAGCAGGCGCCCATCTACCGCACACTGACCGCCGAGTCCCCCGAGGGTATGCGTGGCGAGATCAAATGGAACTTCACCAAGTTTCTCGTCAATGGCAATGGCCAGGTGACCGCCCGCTTCGAATCGAGCGTCGATCCCATGGACGAGACCATCGTCAGTGCGGTCGAGGGGCTCCTTCCCGCCGAAAGCTGATTGGCTTCCGGGTTCTTGATCGACCGCGGATCCTCCCCGGCTCTTGAGACGGGGAATAACGGCGCCGCGCGCCTGTGTTAACAGGCTGGTAGAGAGTCAACCTCAAAACCGAAGGTGAACGTGACTGGCGAAACCAGAAGAAAGTCGAGATTCTGAAAATGAGTATGAGTATCGAAGGACTGGACGCGGACGGTAAGCTACGTTTGGCTCCCCGGGACGAAGACCAACGGGATGCCGCCCGCCGCTGGCGTCAGATGATCGACGAGCGTCTCGCCGAACTCGTCCCCGATGGCAACGTCGATCCGCGACCGCTCCACGAGTCCATGCGTTACAGCCTGCTCGCAGGGGGTAAACGGATTCGACCGGTCCTGACCATCCAGGTGGCCACCGATCTCGGCGCGACGGAAGACGACGCGCTCGATGTGGCGTGTGCCGTGGAGATGGTCCACGCAGCCTCGCTGATCCTCGACGATCTGCCGTGTATGGATGACGCCAGTCTCAGACGCGACAACCCGGCCAATCACCTCGTCTACGGCGAGGACACCGCAATCCTCGCGGCCACCGCGTTGCTCAACCGCGCGTTCGGCGTCATCGCCGAATGCGATCGGCTCCCGGCTCAGACACGTCTCGATCTGACCTGGCTCCTTTCGGAGTCGGTCGGCAGTAACGGGATTTTGCGATCTGCGGATCCGCCACGGCCACGGCGACGATGTCGCCGGTCTGACCGAGATGTACGGGCAGAAAACCGGTGCGCTCTTCGTAGCGGCGCTCGAAGCCGGGGCGCGAGTCGCGGGTGTCGACAATGCTTGGGTCAAGGCGGTGCGGGACTACGGCGTCAACCTCGGTCTCGCGTTTCAGTTGCTTGATGACCTCCTCGACACATTTGGTTCGCGTGAGGACATCGGCAAGGACACCGGCCAGGACGACGAGAAATCGACCCTCGCCTCGCATCTTGGCGCCCACGGCACACAGCAGGAGGTCCACCGGTATATCGAGTCGGCCGCTTCGGCCCTCGCGCCCCTGGGTCCGTCGGGCCACCAGTTGGCGAACCTGGCCCGGAGTTATACCCGGACGACCATGGATCGCGTCGCCGTCTGACAGCGAGCTGTTGCGATTGGCGTCGAGTCGCTCGGCGCGAGCCGCGTCGTCGAACCAGAGGTGGCGGTCGGACACGGGTTTGATCTTCAGACGCAGAAACGGCGAATGGGGGAACCTGTGCCCGGTTTTTCCGTTTATGCTGGTGGGACGCTTCACGATAACCTGAAGGGACGACCGACCACCCATGAAAAGACTCTCAGCTTCGCTCCTGTCCGCAATCCTCGTTCTGACCGTCGTTGCATGTTCTCGGGGCGGAGACGACTCCAAGACTTTTGCCGAGGGCGCCGCCGGAGGTGAGGACAGAAAAGAAGAGGCGGTTCCGGTCGAGGTGGTCGCACTCGAGCGCGGCACCATTGAGTCGGCGCTGCGGTTCTCCGCCACCCTCGAGGCCGAACGCGACGTCCGGGTCCTGGCCGAGGCCCAACGGGGTGTCGTCGAACTCAAGGTCGAAGAGGGCGATGCCGTCCGCGCCGGATCGCTGCTCATCCGTCTCCAGGACGACGCTCAGCGGAGCTCCCTCAACAAGGCCGAGATCGAGCTCCGCCAGGCGACCCGCGAATACGATCGGCAGAAGAGTCTTTTTGAACAAAGCCTGGTCAGCGAGCAGGTCTACGGCGACGCCGCGCTGGTCTTCGACCAAGCCGGGATCGCGGTGGAGGACGCCCGGCGCAATCTCGCCTACACCGAGGTTCGGGCGCCGTTTTCCGGCATCGTCACCGAGCGCATGGTCAACGTGGGCGACCACGTCACTCTCAATCAGCCGCTCTTCCGAATCGTCGACTTCGACTCAATCGTGGCGCGGATCTATGTTCCCGAAAAGGAACTCCCGGCCCTTGCCACCGGTCTCGAAACCCGGCTCACGGCCGAGGCCATCGGCGGGGTGAGCTTCTTCGGTTCGGTAAATCGGATCTCTCCGGTCGTCGATCCCGGGACCGGTACGGTCAAGGTCACGGTGGCCACCCCCCGTCAGGAGGGATTGCGTCCCGGGATGTACGTTGAAGTCGAACTCGTGACGGCGGTCAACGAGGACGCGCTTTTGCTGCCGAAGCGATCCGTGGTCTACGACAACGACCAGCTCTTCGTCTTCCGTCTCGGCGACGAACGCAGGGTCGAACGGATCAAAGTCGAACCGGTGCTCGAAGACATCGAGAACATCGAACCCGCCGGCGGTCTCTCGACCGGCGATCTTGTCGTCGTCGCCGGCCAGGCAAGCCTCAAGGACCAGGCGCTGGTGCGGCTGCCCGGCGATCCGGATCCGGAGGACGAAGAAGGGGATGACGAGGTTGATGACTCGGCCGAGGAGGCCGCAACCGAGGCCGACGCGTGATCATGGAGCACGATCCGGCACCCGGGGTCATCGCCGACCGATCATTCCTGGTCGACCGGCCGGTCGCCATCATCATGGTCTTTCTGGCCACGGTCGTCTTCGGTTTCTTCTCCTTCCTCCGTCTGCCGGTGTCGCTGATGCCCGAGCTCAGCTACCCGACCCTCACGGTCCGAACCGAGTACCCGGGCGCCGCACCCGAGGAGGTCGAGAACGATGTCAGCCGGCCGGTCGAGGAAGCGCTCGGGGTGGTCGGCGGGCTGCGCAGGATCTCATCCATCAGCCGCGCCGGTGTCTCCGATGTGATCCTCGAGTTCAACTGGGGTGTCGAGATGACCGAAGCAATTCAGGACACCCTGGAGAAGCTCGATTTGGTCTTTCTCCCGGATGAGACCGAACGGCCGCTGATCCTGCGCTTCGACCCGACCCTCGATCCGGTCCTCGAACTCAGTCTCGCCGGCGACGGTGTCCAGTTTGAAGGCGAGGAAGGTCTGCGCCGGTTGCGCCGGCTCGCCGAACTCCAGGTCAAGCGCGCCCTCGAACCGGTCAAGGGCGTGGCGGCGGTCCGGGTGCGTGGCGGTCTCGAGGAGGAGATCCACGTCCTGCTCGAGGCCGATCGTCTGCGGCACACGGGTTTGAGCACCGACGATGTCATCAGGAGGCTCGCAGAGGAGAACATCAACGTCGCCGGCGGGACTCTGCGCGAAGGTCGGACCGAGTACATGGTCCGAACCCTCAACGAGTATGTCAACCTCGAGCAGATCGGCGACACCATCGTCGCCTTCCGCGAGGGTCGGCAGATTCGGATTCGCGATCTGGGCGACGTCGTCTGGGCCAACGCCGAACGCCAGATCACGACCCGTACCGACGGGCGTGAGAGCGTCCAGATCGAGATCTTCAAGGAGGCCGACGCCAACATCGTCGCTCTCGCCGGTCGGGTCAAAGAGCGGGTCGGGATTTTTGACCCCACCGCAGCAGAGGCGGCCGGTGTCAGCACCGATGATCGCCAAGAGCGCCGCGGACGTCGCTCCGATCGTGGTGGGCCCGGGGGTTCCGTGGAAGACCGCCTCGGTCTGGCGGAAGAGCTCTTCCGTTCCGAAGGCGTGCGGCTGACCCTGGTCGCCGATCGGTCGGTCTTCATCCAGGACAGCATCAACGAGGTCCGTAACGCGGCCGTCTTCGGCGGTCTGCTCGCGGTCATCGTGCTCTTTCTGTTCCTCCGCAACGTCCGGTCGACCGCGATCATCGCCATCTCGATCCCGATCTCGATTCTGGTCACCTTCGCCCCGCTGAACCTCTTCGGCGTCAGCCTCAACATCATGTCGCTCGGTGGGCTCGCGCTGGGCATCGGGATGCTGGTCGATTCGTCCATCGTCGTTCTCGAGTCCATCTTCCGCTGCCGCGAGGAGGGCGACGACACCGCCACCGCGGCGGTGCGAGGCGTCTCCGAGGTCCGGATGGCCGTGATCGCCTCGACCCTGACCTCGATCGCGGTCTTTGCGCCCATGGTCTTTGTCGAGGGCATTGCGGGTCAGGCCTTCGGCGATCTCGGACTTGCGGTGGTGATCTCACTCCTCGCAGCGCTGGTGGTGGCGTTGGTCTTCATTCCGATGCTGGCCAGCCGAAGGGGCTTGAGTCTTGATGACGAGACCGGGAGTCTGTCGGTTCTTGTCCCGTCGCGGAGCATTGCGAGCTTCCGGAAGGACTTTGCCGGGTTGACAAAAATCTGGCAGAAGCCGGCTGTCCTTTATCTCGTGATCCGCGCGCTCCTGGGAACCATCTTCGAGATCGTGGGGAGCCTCCTCCTCGTTGTCCTGATGGTCATCGCGTTCCTTGTGAAGTGGGTGCTCAAGCCGATCGGTGACTGGATCGTCCGGGTCCTCTTGTCAGTCACCGCCTACACCACGCAGCCCCTGCTCGAGTTCCTCAACCGGGTCTACGCCCGCTCTATCCGATGGGCACTGGATCGCCCGGGGAGCGTGGCGATGCTTGCCCTCGCGACGCTCGCCGCCACCGTCGCGGTCGCGCTGACCCTCGACAGCGAGCTTCTGCCCGAGGTCCACCAGGGCGAGTTCACCGTCGAGGTCGCCCTGCCGGTGGGAACGCCCCTCGAACGGACCGTCGAGATCCTCACCCCGGTCGAGCAGGCCATCATGGACGAGCGCGAGCACATCGAGGCGCTCATCGTCACCTTCGGTTTCGACCCCGCGACATCGCAACGGTCGGACGAGGGAGAGCACTCGGCGCGGTTCAAGCTCATCCTCGCGAGTTCGAACCCGAGGATCGAAGCCGAGGTGTTGGAGCGGATCCGCGGCCGCCTCGACGAGATCCCCGATCTCGAGGCGCGGATGGTCCGACCGGTGCTCTTCAGCTTCCGCACGCCCATCGAGATCGAGATCCATGGCGACAACCTGATCGATCTGCGGCGGATGTCCGAGCGGGTCGCCGAACTCATGGCTGCCATGCCCGAACTCGCCGATGTCGAGACCAGTCTCAGGGCCGGCGCCCCAGAGGTCCAGATCGAGTACGACCGCGACCAGCTCGCACGCTACGGTCTCAGCATCGAAACGGTGGCGACCCGGGTCCGGGACGCGGTCAAGGGGGCCGAGGCCTCCCTCTACAACCTCGGCGACCGGCGGATCCCGATCGTGGTTCGTTTCCGCGAGGGCGATCGGCGAGAGGTGTCCGACGTCGCCGATTTCCTGGTCAACCCGGGTGGAGAACGGCCGATCTCGCTCGGTTCCGTGGCTGATGTCACGCTCGCCGAGGGTCCGTCGGAAGTCCGACGGATCGACAGCCGAAGGGTGGCGGTCGTGTCGGCGAATCTCGGCGCCGGTTCGCTCGGCGGCGCGGTTGCCGCCCTCAAGACCGCGCTCGAGCGCGAGATTGACTGGCCGTCCGACATGACCTTCTTCATCACCGGCCAGAACCAGGAGTGGCAACGCAGCCGGTCGAGCCTGCTGCTCGCGTTGTCGCTGTCAATCTTCCTGGTCTACGTCATCATGGCTGCTCAGTTCGAGTCGCTCCTCCAACCGCTGGTCATCATGCTGACGATTCCGCTCGCCTTCTTCGGCACGATCGTGGCGCTGAAGGTGCTCGGGATCTCGCTTTCGGTGGTGGTCATTCTCGGGATGATCATGCTCGCCGGAATCGTCGTCAACAACGCCATCGTCCTGGTCGACTACATCAACCGACTCAAGAGGCGGGGGCTCGATCGCTACGAGGCCATTGTGACGGCCGGCTCGGTTCGGCTGCGGCCGATCCTGATGACCACCGCCACGACGGTGCTCGGGTTGCTGCCGATGGCGCTCGGGCTCGGCGACGGCGCCGAGATCCGCACCCCCATGGCGATCGCGGTGATCTCAGGACTCATCGCTTCCACCGCTCTGACGCTGCTCATCATTCCCAGTCTGTACTCGGTGGTCGACGGGTTGCGTGAGCGTGTCCTCGGACGAGCGCGGAGATCCGCCGCCGAAGATACCGCGAAATGAAGGGCGAGAAACACCACATTGAGGAGGCCCTGCCACGGTTCTCCCTGAATCGGCGGATCGGCGTTCTCGTCCTGCTCGCCTCGATGGTGGTGGTCGGTGTCGTGGCGGCACTGGGAATCCCGCTCGAACTCATCCCTTCAGGTTTCTCGCCGCCTTTCCTTGCGGTCAACGTTCCGTGGCGGGACGCGCCCGCCCAGGAGGTTCTGGAGAAGGTGGTGATGCCGCTCGAGGACGAGCTCAGCACCGTCCGTGGGATCGAGTCGATGTTTTCGTTCTCAACCACCGGTTTCGGGCGGTGCTTCCTCAACTTCAAGAGCGGCACCGATATGGATGTCGCCTACCGCGAGGTCCGTGATCGGATCGAACGTGCGCGGGCGCTGCTTCCCGAGGATGCGGACCGGATCTACATTCGCAAGGAGGACGAGTCGGCGATCCCCGTCTTTGTCGTCGGACTCGCCATCGATCCCGAAATCACCGATGCCTACACCCTGGTTCAGAAACAGATCGTCGTCCGGCTGCAGCGGCTCGATGGTGTTGCCTCGGTTCAGGTGAACGGGCTGCTCGAGAAGGAGATCTTCATCGAGCTCGACCGGGAGCTTACCGAGGCCGCCGGGCTTAACATCTATGCCCTCGCCCAGGAGCTGGGCGCCGACAACTTCACCATGGCGTCGGGCGATGTCCGAACTGCGGGTCGCAAGCTTCTGCTGCGCTCTGTGGCTCGGTACCGCAGCCTCGAAGATCTCGAGAACAGAATGGTCGCTCCTCAGGTGAGACTGCGGGACATCGGCGAGGTGAACTACAAACCACCCGAAGCGTTCTTCGTTGTCCGGGCGAACTCGCGTCCCGCCGTGGCCCTTATCGTGCTCAAGGAAGGTGACGCCAACACCCTCGAGGTGGCTCGTTCGATCCGGCGCGAGCTTCGCGACATGCAGAACAGCCCATCGCTCCAGCGGATTCTCATGGTGCCGCTCTTCGATCAGGGGAGGGTCATCACCGAGAGCCTCGACACGCTGCTCAACAGCGGGAAGATCGGTGGGATCTTCGCCGTCGTAGTGCTCTACTTCTTCCTCCGCCGGCTGAGAATGACCCTGATCATCACGTTGGCGATTCCCCTCAGCATTCTCATCGCGCTGACGGCCATGTTCTTTGCCGACGAATCACTCAACATCCTGTCGCTGCTGGCCCTGATGATCTCGGTCGGGCTGCTGGTCGACAACTCGGTGGTCGTTGCGGAGAACATCCATCGCCTGAACCGGTCGGGGGTTCCGCGGCGGGAAGCGGCGATCCGTGGAACGGCGGAGATCGCGCTCGCCATCGTCATGGCCACCCTGACAACCATCGTGGTCTTCCTGCCGGTTTCGCTGGTCGGCGGCCAGGCCCAATTCTTCCTGCTGCGGCTTTCCATCCCGATTTCGGTGGCGCTCCTCGCGTCGCTGGTGGTGGCAGGGGTTTTCGTGCCCCTGAGCGTGTATCTGACCCTCGCCAGGAGCGATGATCCCGGCGGTCGGGAGTGGTTTTTCAAACCCGTCTACCGCCGCTTTGTCGCACAGGTGGAGCGGACCTACCATGCCACCTTTGGTCGCCTCAACCACCTCTATGGACGGCTGCTCGGGGTCTTTCTCCGTCGTCGGTTGGATCTGGTGATCGCGGTTTTCGTAGTCTTCATCATCACCTATCTCGTGCCGATGCAGAAGATCAAGTTCGTCGAAATCCAGGAGGAGGAGCGCGGCGGTTTCGAACTCGAGGTCCGGCTGCCCCGGAGCACGACCCTCGTCGAGGCCGAGACCTTCTTCCTCGAGTGCGAGGCCATCGTCAAGGACTCGGCTGAAGAGCTCGGCCTCTCCGGGTGGTTTCTTTTTCACCGCGAAACCTCCGGTTCGATCCAGGGTTTCTTCAACAACCCTCGAACCACCGATCTGAGCCCTCGCGAGGTGACCGAGATCGTCCTCGAGCGGATGCCCGAGCGCCCGGGGGTGACCTACTACACCGGGTCCGAGTCCGAGTCGGAAGCCAAGGGTGAGCAGGTCCACGTCATCAC
>RCNF010000461.1_pt1 | contig 20710 bp, 22 predicted proteins | sample 2041311 | NCBI WGS metagenome assembly RCNF01 (sample SAMN09708228, study PRJNA481090) | Marine sediment metagenome, whole genome shotgun sequencing project. | biome: marine sediment; feature: ocean; material: sediment; isolation source: Sewage treatment plant 2 marine sediment (STP2) ... | reverse complement strand
AAAGGTATTCCTGTCTGCAATCGCTCTCGCCGCAACCGTTATATTCAGGTTATAAGTCCTGAACCTAGACCGATGTCCAATTTTGCCGGACCGCTTCACTCCTTGGATCCCACATGCTGTTGTCTAGGCGAGGTTTCCACAAACCAAGAATCTGGGCTCTGTGAAATAAGAAAGCCCCGATGTTTCCATCGGGGCCTTTGATGTGTTTGCCCGGGATCAAATCCCGGGACAGAGCCGCATTTAGCCGGCAGTTTCGTCTTCTTTTTTGACTTCTTCGCCGGTCTCCTGATCGACGACTTTCATCGACAGGCGTACTTTGCCGCGTTCATCAAAACCCAAAAGCTTGACCTTCACTTCCTGGCCTTCCTTCAGAACATCTGACGGATGGTTCAGGCGGCGATTTTCGATCTGGGATACGTGCACCAGGCCATCGCGTTTGCCAAAGAAGTTCACGAAAGCCCCGAAATCGACGATTTTCACCACGGTACCAGTGTAAACGCCACCTTCTTCGGGCTCTGCCACGATCGACCAGATCATGTCATAGGCCTTTTTGATGGAATCCGCATTTGGCGAAGCGATCTTGATAACGCCATCGTCATTGATGTCCACTTTGGCACCAGAGACTTCGACGATCTCGCGGATCACTTTGCCGCCAGAACCAATGACTTCACGGATCTTATCTGTTGCAACCTGCATGGTTTCAATGCGCGGCGCGTGGATGCTGAAGTCTTGCGCTCCCGACAGGGCTTTGTTCATCTCGCCCAGAATATGGATCCGGCCATCTTTGGCTTGTGCCAAAGCTTTTTCCATAATCTCCGGCGTGATGCCTGCAACCTTGATGTCCATCTGCAAGGAGGTAATCCCTGCTTCGGTGCCAGCCACTTTGAAGTCCATGTCACCCAGATGATCTTCGTCACCCAGAATGTCTGTCAGGATTGCATAAGAGCCATCGTCTTCGAGGATCAGGCCCATGGCCACACCGGCAACGGGTGCTTTCAACGGAACGCCTGCGTCCATCATTGACAATGAACCGCCACAGACCGACGCCATAGACGAAGAGCCGTTGGATTCAGTGATCTCAGACACGATGCGCACCGTGTAGGGGAAGTCAGTCGCGGCTGGCAGCACAGCTTGCAACGCGCGCCATGCCAGTTTGCCGTGACCAATTTCGCGACGACCGGGAGGGCCAACGCGTCCTACTTCGCCCACCGAATAGGGTGGGAAGTTATAGTGCAGCAGGAAGTTCGATTTGAAATTGCCGTGCAGGGAGTCGATGAATTGCTCATCATCACCGGTGCCCAGCGTGGTCACAACCAGACCTTGGGTTTCACCACGGGTGAACAATGCTGAACCGTGGGTCCGTGGCAGAAGGCCGGTTTCACAAACAATCGGACGTACTGTTGTGGTGTCACGACCGTCGATGCGTTTGCCAGTTTTAACAACGTCACCGCGCAGAATGCCGGCTTCGAGTTTTTTCAACGCCGACCCAAGGTTCGCATCACCTTGCTGCTCTTGACTTAGAGCCGCAAGAATTGTTTCGCGTGCGGCTGAAACAGCAGCAGTGCGCTCTTGCTTGTCCTGAATTGCAAAGGCAGCACGCATGGCTTTTTCGCCAGCTTTCTTGACTGCTTTGAACAGGTCGGAATAATCAACCGGCTGGTAGTCAAATGGCTCTTTCGCGGCATCTTCGGCCAGATCGATGATTAGATCGATAACAGGCTGAATGGCGTCGTGGGCAAATTTCACCGCACCAAGCATCTCAGCTTCTGTCAATTCATAGGCTTCAGATTCAACCATCATCACCGCGTCTTTGGTGCCGGCCACAACCAGATCCAGACGTTGATCAGGGTTCATGCGCAGCTGATGCATGTCGTCGACAGTTGGGTTCAGAACATATTCACCTTCGGTGAATCCAACACGACAGGCCGCGATTGGGCCCATGAACGGCGCGCCGGAGATGGTCAGGGCTGCCGAGGCTGCGATCATCGCAACCATATCCGGGTCATTGACCAGATCGTGAGACAGAACAGTACACATCACCAAAACTTCGTTTTTGAAGCCGGGGACGAACAGAGGGCGAATTGGCCGGTCGATCAGACGGCTTGTCAGCGTCTCTTTTTCCGACGGGCGCGCTTCACGCTTGAAAAAGCCACCAGGCACTTTACCGGCCGCATAATATTTCTCGTTGTAGTGCACGGTCAGCGGGAAAAAGTCCTGACCGGGCTTTTGCGAGCGTGCATAAGTCACGTTCGCCATGACGCTGGTTTCGCCCAGCGTTGCGATGACAGAGCCATCAGCCTGACGGGCCACCTTGCCGGTTTCCAATGTGAGGGTCTCTTCCCCCCACTCGATCGATTTCTTGATTACGTTAAACATCACGTTTCCTAATTTGGCCGATCCGGGGCGTATCCCCTTTGGCCGTTTGCGTGCGGGCCCCATGCCCGCGACCTTTGGTTAGCGTCCAGAAATTGCGGCAAGGCCCGACCGCAGATCCTATCGGATTAATTAAGCGAAAACCGCGCCCGTGTGACGGGGCGCGGTTTTGAAAGTCAGCGGCGCAGGCCGAGGCGTTTTATCAGATCCTGATACCGCGCTTCGTCTTTTGTCTTGGTGTAGTCCAGAAGTTTGCGGCGCAGAGCGACCATTTTCAAAAGACCTCGACGACCGTGGTTGTCTTTTTTGTGGGTCTTGAAGTGTTCGGTCAGCGTTGCAATGCGCGACGACAAAATGGCAACCTGTACTTCCGGCGAACCTGTGTCGCCTTCTTTGGTGCCGTATTCTTTCATCACACGTGCTTTTTCTTCAGTAGTAATCGACATCGGGGTCTCCTTTAAAAGGTTAAGGGTGAATGGCGCAGGCCGGGATGTCGTCCAGCACAGGCCCGTGGAGAGGTCAGCCGCAGACAGAATCTATGACCGATGCGCGCGTATAGGGGAATTACGGCCTAGTTGCAAAGAGATTGTGCCGAAACGGCACCGATCTTTGACGCACCTTTTCAAATGCCGACCCTTCAATGCCTGACAGCCGTCAAAGTGGTGATATTTTGGAGTGTCTGGATGTCGCCTTTTGTCCAGTCGGGGCTCGCTTTGCTAATGTTCGGGAGCACAGGATAACGGATGCTCTGACAAGAGAGGATCACCTGTGGAACGAAAGCTCGCCGCAATTATTGCCGCCGATCTCGTAGGCTATTCGAGATTGATGGAGGCGGACGAGACAGGAACCCTGTCCGCCGTCTCGCAAGTCATCAAGGATACTATTGAGCCGTTGATTTTGAGACATCGTGGCCGGATCGTAAAGTTGATGGGTGATGGGTGATGGCGTGCTGGCAGAGTTTGGCAGCATCGTCGACGCTGTAACCTGCGCGATCGGGTGGCAGGCTGCAATGAAGCAAAAAGCGGAGAGATTGCAGTTTAGGATTGGTGTCCATCTGGGTGACATCATCCATCAAGACGGTGATATTTTTGGCAACGGCGTCAACATAGCTGCACGTCTTGAAGCTTTGGCTGATCCCGGCGGCATTTGCCTGTCTGGCGCGGTGCATTCTGAGATTAAGAACCGGTTTGACATTCCATTTGATGATCTTGGTCTCCAAGATGTCAAGAATATCTCGGAGCCTGTTCATGCCTTTCGAATCGCAAACCTGAACCATTCAGATGCGGCGCGTTTGGATCCGTCGACGGCGTATATGCTGCCGGAAAAACCATCGGTTGCCGTTTTGCCATTGACCAACATGAGCGGTGATCCTGAGCAGGATTATTTTAGTGACGGCATCTCAGAAGACATCATCATAGGCCTGTCACGGTTCAAAACACTATTTGTGATTGCGCGAAACTCGTCGTTTTCCTTCAAAGGCCAGGCCCTTGATATAAAAGAAATCGGTCGAAAACTCGGCGTTCAATACCTCGTCGAAGGCAGCGTGCGCCGCGCCGGAAACAGAGTGCGCATTACTGTTCAGCTGATCGAGGCAGAGACCGGCAACCATATATGGGCAGACCGGTACGATCGGGACTTGGAAGACGTTTTTGCAGTACAGGACGACGTCACAAAAAGCATCGTGGCTGTCCTTCCCGGGCGCGTACAGGAAGACGTCGCAAGCCGCTCCTCTCGCAAGCCGACGAGCAACATGAAAGCGCACGAGTTGATGTTGCAAGGCAAAGCGCTGCGCGATCGTCTCAATGTTGAAGATACCGCAAAGGCACGTCAGCTCCTAGAACAGGCAATTGCACTCGATCCGGGGTATGCCAGAGCGCATATGTATCTGGCGGACACCTATGTTGTTGACTTGTTCCTTGGTGTGGCCGCAGACAATGCGTCGACAACATCGCTGCGGCTTTCACAAAAAGGCGCGGGATTGGACAGCAAAGACGTCTACATTCAGGATCAGCTTGGCTTTGCTTACCTGTGCGAAGGCATGTGGGATGATGCGGAGGTTCAGTTTGAAAAAACGCTGTCGCAAATTGTAAATGAAGCAGAATCCAGGGCCTGGTGCGGCTATGCTTTCATGCTGCTCGGCCGGCACGAGAAGGCAAGTGAGGTTGTGATGCGCGCAACACAGCTTGATCCATTCCATCCTCCGGCTCTCGATTGGATTCTCGGGCAGGTACATTTTTTCTCCAGACGATATGAAGAAGTTATTCGTGTTTTGATGGGAGATGCACTGCTCAATTCAGTTGCGCATATGTACCTTGTGGCCGCTTACGCTCACCTTGGGCGCCGTGAGGACGCGCGGGTAGCGCTCTCCACGTTCATCGAGGTTCGTCGACACGAATTTGACGTTCGGGGCGTGGTTGTCGAGAGCAACGACATCCAGTCGCTTGCAGGGGGGTATCGCCAACTGTTGCGCGATGCGGCGGATTGGAGTCACATCGCCGACGGCCTGCAAAAGGCCGGTTTGCCTGACGCAAGTCAGTCCTGTTGAGACAACGAGACTGATACAGAATAAGGCTATGTCTGCATGCTATGTTGCTTTGCAGCTTTAACTTGCAGGTACAGCGCGCGCCGTTCGGGTCAAACGCGGACGGTCGTGCCATTTATGACGACAGCAAATGTGTCGGTGCTGAATTCCAACGCTCTTAGCTGGCATGGCCGCGAAGACGTTCAAACCGCCCGATATGTCATCCAGTGAGTCAAGCGGCACCCAAAAGGGCGGCTATTGTCGGGTTGGCGCTGGACGCCAATGCGGCGCTTTGCGGCACAAGGACAATGTCTGACGCTGTCAGGCCTCCGCCGCCATTAATATCAGCCAGAACTCGGCCATTCAGCATGACATGCGTCAGGTCTGGGTTCTGTTCGTCTTCAAGCACCTCAACCTCGGGATCCTGATCAACATCGTCGTCCCAGACCAAGATCAGGCTGTCCTCGCTGGCGTTGTAGTCCATGACAGTCGCTGCCTGATCATCTTCGATCCAGTCGCCGAAAATCATAGAATCTGCTCCTTCGCCCGCGGTGACAATGTCACCCTGACCGGCCAAAATTGTATCGTCACCACCGCCGCCGTTCAGAAAATCAACACTGTCCTGATTCATATTGCCGTCTGGCGCCGGGTCATCGTCAACTCCCGATAGCACGTCATCACCCCAGCCACCGAACAAGGTGTCACTCCCTTCGCCACCCGCAAGTATATCATCGCCTAGGCCTCCGTGCAGCGCGTCATCGCCATCTCCACCAACCAGAGTATCGTCGCCGTCGCCGCCATTCATACTGTCGTCTCCTGTATCACCAAAGAGTGTGTCATCATCCGCATGGCCAAAGAGAGTATCATCTCCGTCGCCGCCAGAGAGCGTATCCTGACCACCCTCTCCATGCAGAACGTCATCGCCGTCACCGGCATGAATTTGGTCTGCACCGCTGCCGCCATGCAAATCATCATCTCCGGCTGCGCCGTCTAAAATGTCATCACCGCCGTACCCATTGATTTGATCGTCGCCTCCCGACCCAGCCAGGACATCATCGACATCAAGACCCGACAGGATATCACCGAGAGGATTATTTTCCTGATCGACGTTATTCTCTGTTGGAACTGCATCCGAATCTTCGCCTTCTTCTACAATCGGCATGACGACGGCGATCGAACCGACTGCCATCAAACCCATAAGACCGGCCAAGAATAACATTGCGCAACTCCACTCAAAGAAACTCACCCCTTTTGAGCAAGCCATTTTTTTGCACTCGGCGTCAAATCTTTATATATCAAATGGTTAACGAGCATTTAAGATTAGGTTTCATCCTTTCCGCGCGGCTTCATTTGGCCCAGGACACCCGTCGCTCATTGACCCAAGATCGGGGTAAATCCGAAATGGGTGAGCCGCCAGCTGACGCGCGACACCGGTAAAAACGCCCCAAATGCTGTCGTTAGGCCAAAGCAAAATCGCGGTCACATTAAATAGTAAGAAGTCACGCTATGGACTTCTGGACCTGAATGAAGTGGTGACCGATTAGCTTTTTAAACTTGATGCTCAACCGGTCCAGTGCATCGGACTCTCACGCCCCGATCACCGGCTGACCGGTTTCAGTGCGGATCCATCTTAAAGATTCCAAAGCTGCGGTTGTTGGGAATAGGCAATATACAACGGGTGTTTGGGATGCCCGTCTTTGCTCAACCCCAGATGAAGAACCGGCGCCCCGCTGACTAATAAAAGCGCCTGTACCGTCGCTCCTCGCCCGATATGTGCGCCGTGAGTACCCCAGGCTGCGATCACTTGATCCGCCCAATTACATCCTTCGGCAATTGCTGCATCATTGGTCGGCCCAATTGGGTCATCTGCAGCCCGCATTTTGCGGGGATCAGTGTCGCGCCATGCAAAAATGTTGGTTACGCGCAAAGCCCCGAAACCCAAGGCGCGGGCTCGCCGTTCGCATCGCTCGACTGTCGGATCGTTTTGCACTTCGGTCGCCGTTGACGGATTCAGCATTACAAACATCACGCGTTTGCCGTCAGCGTCCCAGATACGGGTCAGGCTGTAGCGATAGCGTTCGCAGTCCGAATAGATGGCGGTCGAAGGCGCATCACCTTTGGTGTGGGTCCGGGTTATCATTGCCCTGTTCTGGCTGAGCATGCCGGCCGACGCAACCGGATCGCTACTGGTTGAACACCCGGCTCGGGTGGACTTCTCCGGCTTTGTAGGTGCCAACAGCGATAGCCCGGCCCTCCAGCGAGGCCCAGCAGTCATCGCCGTAGTCCACACTCGCGGCGAGAACCATGCCGGGATTGCCATTGCGCAGACGCGCCGCACCTTCCGGCGTGCATCGTAGTTCTGGCAAATCAACCAATCCAACCTCGAGCGGGCGCACATGGGCGTCCAACTCTGGCGTGCGAGCCAATGTGTCCAGTTGCTCCAACGTCATGCCGTTCTCGAGGTCAAACGGACCCGACCAGACGCGGCGCAGCTTGACCACATGGCCGTAACATCCCAAAACCTGACCCAGATCGCGCGCGATGGACCGGACATAACCACCTTTTCCGCAGGTCATTTCCAGAACTGCATGGTCTTTGTCTGGCCTGTCCGTCAACAGTAACTCTTCAACCCATAATGGTCGGGCAGCAAGGTCCATCTCTTCACCTTCACGGGCCAGTTTATAGGCGCGCTGCCCGTCAATCTTGACAGCTGAGAACTGCGGCGGCACCTGGTCGATCTCGCCAATGAACCTGGACAGCCCTTCTGTGATTTCATCATCAGTGGGGCGGGCGTCGCTTTGGGCAATCACTTCGCCTTCGCCGTCATCGGTATTGGTCGATTGGCCAAACCGCACGGTAAACTTATACGCTTTCAGGGCGTCGGTGATATAGGGGATCGTCTTGGTTGCTTCGCCCAACGCAACCGCCAGAACGCCGGTGGCCTCTGGGTCCAAGGTTCCGGCATGGCCTGCTTTCTTGGCATCAAAGGCCCAGCGCACTTTGTTCACCACTGCGGTTGACGTCAGACCGGCAGGTTTATCGATCACCAACCAGCCCGAAATATCGCGGCCTTTGCGTTTGCGTCCCATGTGTTGCCTTTGCTTGAAACCGAAGGCGCGGCCTTACACGGCCCCGCCGTCGCCCGTCAATCACCTCTGCCAATTCTGTTGAGGAATATCTGCATCGATGATGCGGTATTACTCTGATAGCGGCTCGACAGTGCCGACAATCGGGCCCAGTCGAAATCCTGCATCACTCCGGTCCAGCTCTGGCGCATAAAGACGAGAGACCTTACCATCAAAATAGAGCGCATTGGGCACATCTATGCCGTCCTGAAACAACCGTCCGAACTGATGAAACGTAACCGGGATACCCGAAATTGCAAAAACGGCCCGTTTGCCATCGGCGCTTGTCCCGACGCCATTGCGAATGTAGCGCGATGTGCTGTCTGGCAGAAAGCGGGGGTGCAGATCACCGTCTATCACCAGCATCGGGCCGGACTGAGTCGCGTATTGGCACGCGGGAGCCTCATCGACGAAGCGCAAGGTCTCAAACACATCCGCTCGACCCTCGCGGATGCAGAACACGCCATTGGGCAAAAGACCAAAATTTCCCGGGCCGGGGCTGGTGATTACCCGCATCTGTTCGTCACCATCTTCAACATAGTGGCCCACAGGTGCCCGGTCATCGTGGTACATGCCCGCATTCATCGCAAAGCCCAACTGCTCTCCGTTCGGTGCAAGGGCGCGGTTGATTGCCGCAAAATGGCCAAAAGGTGCACCAGAGTCACTGTTCAGGAACAGACGCAGTGAGGTGGTGTCTAAATTGACCTCGCAGATTGTGTAGGGCACCTCATCATAGATAAAATTGTCACAAGAATTTGCCCAGACCGGGGCGCACCAAAGCCCCAATATCACGCCGGCCAATGCTCGGGTCATTCGCTGCTGTCCGGCGCGCTTGTATCCCGGCGTACTGCGTCCTGTTCCAGCATTCGGCGGGTGTCATCCATCTGGTCAAAGGTCTGATCCAGCTGAAACCGCAAGTCAGGCGCAAATTTCAGCGCCAGTTTCTTGGAGATTGCGCGCCGTAGTTCGCCTTTGTTGCGAGCAAGCAACTTGAGAACCTCGTCTCGCCCTTTGCCACCTAATGGCAGCACATAGGCTGTTGCAATGCGCAAATCAGGCGATGTGCGGACTTCGCCGACCGTGATGGACAAGCGGTTCAGATCAGGGTCATGGACGTCGCCACGCGCCAGCACTTCGGACAGTGTCCGGCGAATTAGTTCACCCACACGCAATTGTCGCTGGGACGGGCCGGGGCCATCGTGAAAATTGTTCTTTGCCATGACGCCCATCTAAGCGCTTGTGCAGGCTTTGCCAAGCGCTCCGCGCTTCGCTAGACAAGGCACAACGCTACGGAAGGAAATTAACATGGGCGAGCTGCCAAGAATCGTTGTGACGGGCGCATCGGGGCGCATGGGCCAGATGTTGATCGAAACGATCAATGCCAGCGATAAGGCGCAGCTCGGCGGCGCAATAGAGCGCAAAGGACATGCCTGGGTTGGTCAGGACGTTGGTGTGGCCATGGGTGGAACTGGTCTTGGGGTGATGGTCATGGACGATCCGCTGGAGGCATTTGCAAAGGCTCAGGCCGTTGTCGATTTTACTGCACCCGAAGCGACTCTTGAATTTGCCGCTCTCGCCGCGCAGGCCCGGGCGGTGCATGTGATCGGAACAACCGGCATGAGCGAAGCGCAGATAGCGCAGCTTGAACCCGCCTCCCGTCATGCGGTCATTGTTCGCGCTGGAAACATGAGCCTTGGAGTCAACCTATTGACCCAACTGACACAGAGAGTCGCGGCCGCACTGGACGAAGACTACGACATCGAAATCATAGAAGCCCATCATAATCAAAAGGTTGATGCTCCTTCGGGCACGGCGCTGATGCTGGGTGAAGCCGCCGCTGCGGGTAGGGGCGTGAGTTTACCTGACGTGTCGGACCGCGGCCGCGATGGACTCACCGGCGCGCGCAAACGCGGTGATATCGGATTCACCGCCATCCGCGGCGGTGACATCATTGGCGAGCATGACGTGATGTTTGCAGCTGCAGGAGAGCGAATCATGTTGCGCCACGTGGCCAGCGACCGATCGGTTTTTGCCCGTGGCGCGCTTAAGGCGGCATTGTGGGGGCAAGGCAAAAAGCCGGGCCAATACGATATGCTTGACGTACTGGGGCTGTAAGAAATCTCTGCGCCTAAAAGTGATCCAGCTTGATCTTGTCGCCGTATTTCCTCAAAACAATAGTACTGGGGTTTGACATGATCCGCGCCGTTCTTGCCTCTTTAGCGTCAGTTCTGATCGGTGGTCCTGCATTTGCAGATTTTGAAAAAATTCAGGAACGCAGCGCGTTTGTGAGCCTGATCAAAGGCAAAAACCTGACCTTGCCGTTTGTGAAGCTGGCCGTCGAAGCGAATGGCAAAATCACTGGCTACGGTGCACGCTGGGCGATCAACGGCAATTGGAGCTGGCAAGATGGTTTTTTCTGCCGCGACATCAATTGGGGCGGCAGTGATCTTGGCTATAATTGCCAGGCCGTCGAGGTAAAAGACAGTCGCATCCGGTTTACCTCTGACAAAGGCGCAGGTGATTCTGCCACATTCCGCCTCAAGTAGCTGCAATAAACCGCGATCAGAAATCGATCGCGATGCCTTTCTTTTCCCAGTCACCGTAGCGCACCGGCTCTGGGCCAACCCGTCCGCCCAGCTCTTTCGGTAAAATCAGTTCTTTTTCGGCTGCACGGCGCGCCTTTGCCTCAGCCAGCGCGCGCTGCGCCGCCAGCGGCAGGTCTTTGGACGTTTGATCAGGTGTATCAGGCATCACGGGGTTCCTTTGCGGCCAGTCCCTTGATATATGCGCCCGTCCGGCTTGGGCAAGTCTCTTAAAAGGCGTACCACCATGTCAAATGCAAAGACGTCTGGCGATATTGGGGTCGGGGCGCGTCGCAGCGCCATCTATCTGCTTGATCAGGTGCTCGGCGAGGGTCGGCTGATGTCAGAGCTGATTGGATCAGGTACGCTTGATCGCTTGCCTGCAGAGGATCGCGCGAGGGCCCAGCGTCTGGCGCTTGATACATTACGCGGGTTAGAGCGTGCGGATCGACTGCTCCAGAAACATCTGCGCAAAAAACCGTCTTTGACCGTTCAGAATGCACTCAGGGTTGGCACGGTGGAGCTGTGTCAAGGCGGCGCTGCCCATGGCGTTGTCAATGCGATGGTGCAGATTATCGGTGCCGACAAACGCAACGGGCAGCTCAAAGGTCTGGTGAATGCTGTCTTGCGCAAGATTGCCGCTGACGGGCCAGAGGCATGGGGCAAACTACGCGAGCCGCGTTTGCCCAAATGGCTACGTCGCCCGTTGGTTGATGCGTGGGGAAGTGAAGCAGTGGCTGGTATGGAGGCTGCGCATTTCTTGGGCGCACCGCTGGACATCACTCCAAAAGCAGAGGCTAGTGCCGTGGCCGAAGCCCTGGACGCGACAATCTTGCCGACAGGAACGCTGCGATTGCGTGTTGCGGGTCAGGTGACAGCGCTTGCGGGATATGAAAGCGGCGACTGGTGGATACAGGATGCTGCGGCGGCCCTGCCGGCGCGCATTTTGGCGCCTCAACCGGGCGAAGTTGTTCTTGATATGTGCGCGGCACCGGGCGGCAAAACCATGCAGTTGGCATCCAGCGGCGCAACTGTAACGGCGGTTGACGACTCTTCCTCTCGCTTGGGCCGGCTGCACGAGAACCTTGAGCGCACTGGGTTGACGGCGGCCGTGGACGTGTCCAGCGCTTTGGAACATCAGGGTTCATATGATGCAATTCTGCTTGATGCGCCGTGTTCTGCTACAGGCACAATCCGGCGGCACCCCGATTTGCCTTTTGCCAAGGACGGATCCGAATTTGGTGATCTGATCGAACTGCAATCAAAAATGCTGGATCATATGTGGTCTTTGCTGAAACCGGGCGGGCGGTTGGTGTTTTGCACCTGTTCGCTGTTGCCGGATGAAGGCGAAGTGCAGATCGAAGAGGCGCTGACCCGCCATCCCGATATGCAAGTTGAGCGGAACGCGCTGAACCTTCCGGGTGTTTCGCCGGACTGGATCACACCCGAAGGTGGGCTGCGCTTGCGCCCGGACTATTGGGCCGACAAAGGTGGAATGGACGGATTCTATATCGCCGTGATGCGCAAAATCGGCGGATGATCGCCCATAGGGTCCAGGAATTAGTTTTTGTTCGTCGGTGACACTCTGCCTCTGTCCAGCTAACATGGGTTAAACGCCGGTAGAGCGTATGAGGCAAGCAGATGTCCAACCCAGTTAGTATTTCGGTGCGTCGCGCCCGGTTCATGAACCGTGTTTATGCACGTCTGGCCATCCGGTCGAAGGCGGCAAAGGGGTTTGTGTCGCAACCTGAACCCCGCACGATCGGCAGCTTTGCGCGGGGCCGGCAGTTGGTTGCCGGGAACTGCCTGTTCGCAGGATATCTCATAGAAGCGCCCAATGGTGACATCTGGGATCAGCGCTCGCCCGACGCAGCCTATGAATCCGAATTATATGGGTTTGCCTGGCTGGATGATCTAGCAGCGGTTGGCGAAGGGCCGGCGCGGGCGCGGGCCCAAAGCTGGCTTTGGGGCTGGATCGGGCGGTTTGGCGACGGCACCGGGCCGGGGTGGACACCTGATCTGACCGGGCGGCGGCTGATCCGCTGGATCAACCATGCAATTTTCCTGCTGCGCGGATGTGAACCCGCGGCCAGCGATGCATTTTTTCTGTCTCTGGCCCAGCAGACATGGTTCTTATCCAAGCGCTGGCAGAGTGCGGCGCCCGGATTGCCGAGGTTCGAGGCGTTGACGGGTCTGATCTATGCTGGCATGTCGCTTGAGGGCATGGAGGCACTTGCTGAACCCGCGATCAAAGCGCTTGCCCGCGAATGCTCGGACCAGATTGATGCGCAGGGCGGCCTGCCGACCCGCAACCCGGAAGAATTGCTAGACGTGTTCACTCTGCTCACATGGGCAGCTGCGTCACTTAGCGAAGCCGGAAGGGAGCCGCCGGCTGCGCACATGGAGGCGATTGAACGGATTGCCCCAAGCCTTCGCACTCTTCGCCATGCAGATGGCGGACTGGCCCGATTTCACGGCGGTGGGCGTGGGTTAGAGGGCTGGCTAGATCATGCACTGGCGGCCAGTCAGGTCAAAACCCGACTGCCGGATGGACTGTCGATGGGTTATGCCCGGGTGTCAGCGGGGCGCACCAGCGTGATTGTTGATGCCAGTCGACCTCCGACAGGCAAGGCGTCTCTCAACGCCCATGCCTCGACGCTGGCGTTCGAACTCACATCGGGGCGGCGGCCTCTGATCGTGAATTGTGGATCAGGCGGGTCGTTTGGGGCAGATTGGCGGCGGGCTGGTCGCGCAACGCCGTCTCATTCCACTCTGTGTCTGGATGGATACTCCAGTGCGCGGTTGGCGAGTGTTGGCCACCGGACAGAGGGCGAAGCATTGGTGGACGCACCCCGGCACGTGCCGATCGAGATTTCAAGCGCCCCGGACGGAGTTCGTTTTGAAGGCGGGCATGATGGTTATGTGCCGACCCATGGTTTGACGCATGCGCGCATCCTCGAAATGACGTTTGACGGGCGTGGCATGGTTGGAGAAGACATGCTGGCGGCCCTTGATGACCCTGCCAAGAAGCGGTTTGAAGCACAGCTTGAGAAATCAAAACTTCAGGGCGTCAACTTTGATATCAGATTTCACCTGCATCCCGAAGTTGACGCAGCGCTGGATCTCGGCGGCGCAGCGGTGTCGATGGCGTTGAAAAGCGGTGAGATCTGGGTGTTTCGCCACGACGGCACAATTAATTTGTCTTTGGAGGCAAGCGTTTATCTTGAAAAAGGCCGCCTAAAGCCACGTGTGACCAAACAGATCGTTCTATCTGGCCGCGCAATCGAGTATGCGACGGGCATTCGCTGGTCCCTCTCCAAGGCGCAAGACACTGCAATAGCGGTGCGCGACCTGAATCAGGACGGGCCTGACCCAAACGACTGACCTTTAAGGACCCATGATGACTGATCTGCAGCCCGTTCGCCGCGCCCTTCTTTCTGTTTCTGATAAAACCGGGCTGACTGAATTGGGTCATGCATTGGCCGCACTGGGTGTCGAACTGCTCAGCACTGGTGGGTCTGCGGCTGCATTGCGCGCGGCCGGGCTAACCGTCACAGATGTGGCTGACGTTACCGGCTTTCCCGAAATGATGGACGGACGGGTGAAAACCCTGCACCCTGCGGTGCATGGCGGGTTGTTGGCATTGCGCGACAACGCAGATCACCAAGCTGCGATGGAAGAACACGGGATCGGTGCCATCGACCTTCTTGTGGTCAATCTCTATCCGTTTGAAGAGACAGTCGCAAAACGGGCTGATTATGATACTTGTATTGAAAACATAGACATTGGCGGTCCCGCAATGATCCGGGCGGCAGCGAAGAACCATGGATTTGTAAATGTTGTTGTCGATGTACAGGATTACGACGCGCTGTCGACCGAGATGACGGCCAATGACGGGGCAACCTCTTATGCGTTTCGCCAAAAGCTGGCGCAAACAGCATATGCGCGCACCGCAGCCTACGATGCGGCAGTGTCAACCTGGATGGCGGCAGCCCTGGGGGATCCCACCCCGCGCCGCCGGGTTTTTGCAGGTACTCTGGCGCAGACGTTGCGCTATGGCGAAAACCCGCACCAGTCGGCCTCATTTTACACCGACGGTAGCCCCCGACCTTGCGCAGCCACAGCCAAGCAGCATCAGGGAAAAGAGCTGTCTTATAACAACATCAATGACACTGATGCGGCGTTTGAGCTAATCAGCGAATTTGCACCTGAAAATGGGCCGGCCTGCGTGATCGTGAAACATGCCAACCCCTGTGGTGTGGCGACAGGGTCCACGCTGGCTCAGGCGTATTCCCGCGCATTTGACTGTGATCGCACCAGTGCGTTTGGCGGGATTATTGCCCTGAACCAACCGCTTGACGGGGCAACAGCCCAACAGATCATGGGCGTTTTCACAGAAGTTGTCATTGCGCCCGGCGCTGATGCAGACGCTGTAGAGGTTTTCAGGACTAAGAAGAACTTGAGGTTGCTCACGACAGGTGGTCTGGCTGATCCGATGGCAGCGGCTCAGATCCTGCGACACGTATCAGGCGGACTGCTTGTGCAGGACAAAGACAATGGACACATCGGTACAGATGATCTGAAAGTGGTCACAAAACGCGCACCGTCAGAGTCTGAACTGGCCGACCTTTTGTTCGCTTGGCGGGTGGCTAAGCATGTGAAGTCGAACGCGATTGTTTATGTGAAGGACGGAGCAACCGTGGGTGTTGGCGCAGGCCAGATGAGCCGGGTCGACAGCACCCGTATTGCAGCACGCAAAGCGCAGGATATGGCAGAGGCGCTTGGGCTGACAGTGCCGCTGACCCAAGGATCCGTTGTGGCGTCAGATGCGTTTTTCCCATTTGCGGATGGTCTGATCACTGCGGCTGAAGCAGGGGCAACAGCCCTGATCCAACCGGGGGGTTCCATGCGCGACGACGATGTGATTGCCGCCGCAGACGCGGCAGGGTTGGCAATGATATTCACTGGCATGCGCCATTTCCGGCATTAAGGTAAAGGGCAGACAACCATGCGCATTGTTTTCTGGTCGGCTTTCTGGGCCTTTCTGATTGACCAGATCAGCAAATACTGGGTCGTGCACTGGCTGGAGTTGAGCCGTGTGCTGGTTATCGATGTGCTGCCACCGTTTCTGAATTTGCGTTACGGAGAGAATCGCGGGATCAACTTCGGTTTGTTTGACCAAGGCTCTGATCTCAGCCGTTGGGGGCTGATTGCCCTCGCGGTGGTTATCGTAGCGGCTGTTCTGTTCTGGATTAACAAGGCGCAAACGACGCACTGGGGCTATATTGGCGCCGGTCTTCTCATCGGCGGAGCCCTTGGCAATGTGGTCGACAGAGCGCTTTACGGCTATGTGCTGGATTTTCTGAACATGTCATGCTGCGGGATCACTAATCCGTTTGTCTTCAATCTGGCGGACGTGTTTATTTTCGCCGGGGCGATTGGGCTTGTGATCTTTGTGAAAGACCCAAAAAAGGCCTCGTGACCTTGGTTCAATGATAGGCTAGACCTGTCTCAAATAGTCAGGAGTGATGCGATGCGCACATCGCGCGGCATGATTTTGGGAATGGTATTGGCTCTGACTCTCGGGGCCTGCGCAAACACGGGATTACGGACCCTGAGGAACAGTTCTAACGGGCCGGATGAATTTCTTGTTCAACCTGTGAAACCTTTACAACTGCCGCCAGATATTGCGGCATTGCCGCCCCCCACGCCCGGCGGGAGCAATCTGGTTGATCATCGCCCAGTGGATGATGCTGCGATTGCGGTTGGCGGTCGGGCGCAGTCTTCGCCAAACGCCCCTGTTCCTGGCAGCGATGGCGCAGTTGTGACCTATGCAAGCAGGTTTGGTGTGTCAGGAGACATCCGCCAAGCGCTGGCCCAGGAGGACGCGGAGTTTCGCAGGAAGCGCCAGCGGTTCACACAGTACCGGATCGTTCCTGTCGACCGTTACAATGAGGTCTACAAGCGATATGCGATTGACCCTTTCGCAGTCGCTGAAAGCTATCGCAAGATCGGGGTCAAAACGCCGTCTTCGCCGCCTTAGGGCGGGCGCACAATTCTCAAGCTCACAAAACCGACAGGTCCGCTTGAAGACAGAGTCGCACGGCGTATGTTACGAGCAAGCATTGCCAAAGGAGCCTTTATGCGCCGTTTTGTTTTTCATCTGACTGCCCTGTGCTTATTTTGTCTGCCAGTCGCCGCTCAGGAGGTGAAAGAGGAGGTAACTCATTTCACTCTTGAAAACGGGATGCAGGTGGTTGTTGTGGAGGATCACCGCGCCCCGGTTGTACAGCACATGGTCTGGTATCGGGCCGGATCTGCGGATGAGCCAAAAGGTGCATCTGGTGTTGCTCATTTTCTGGAACATCTCTTATTCAAAGCAACCGAAAATATGGAAGCTGGCGAATTGTCAGCGACAGTCGCGGCAAATGGCGGGCGGGACAACGCCTTTACCAGCCACGACTACACCGCTTATTATCAACGCGTCGCCGCCGACAGACTGGAACTGATGATGCAGATGGAGGCGGATCGAATGGTCAACATCCGCCTGACTCCCAGTGATATTGAAACCGAACGCGACGTGATTATCGAAGAGCGCAATCAGCGAGTCGAAAACAACCCGCAGGCGCTGTTTCGTGAACAAAAAGGAGCGGCGCAGTACCTCAACCATCGCTACGGCGTGCCCGTTATCGGCTGGATGCATGAGATGGAAACGCTGGACCTCGAAGATGCCATCTCGTTTTACGATATCTATTATTCGCCAAATAACGCCGTTCTGGTGGTATCCGGAGATGTAGATCCCGAGAATGTGCGGACATTGGCTGAAACCTACTATGGTGCGATCCCGGCAAACCCGGCCTTGCCCGAGCGGTTGCGAACCATTGAGCCGCCACAGCGCGCAGAGCGGCGCCTGACCTATCGAGACGCCCGTGTAGCACAGCCCTTCGTCAGCCGTTCGTACCTGGCCCCAGAACGCAACAGTGGTGCCCAAGAACAGGCCGCTGCTCTGGTCATGCTCAGTGAGATACTGGGGGGCGGGCAAACCTCGGTGCTGACTGAAAAGCTCCAATTTGACAGCCAAATTGCGGTCTATTCCGGTGCATTTTACAAAGGTGTGTCGCTGGATGATACCACCTTTGATTTGGTGGTGGTGCCAAGTGAAGGTGTGACATTGCAAGAGGCCGAAAATGCAATGGATGTCGTTCTTGCAGAATTCATGGAGACAGGGGTGGATGCTGAATCGCTCGAACGCATAAAGATGCAGTTGCGTGCGTCACAGATCTATGGGCGCGACAATGTCGAAAACATCGCCAATCGCTATGGCCGGGCGCTGACGTCAGGGTTGACGGTCGGCGATGTTCAGGCTTGGCCGGGTATTCTGCAGGCTGTCACCGAAGATGACATCATGGCCGCTGCGCGCGCCGTTTTTGATCGCAAAGCCGCTGTTACTGGCTGGCTTGCCCGGCCCGAAGAAGAGGTAGTCCAATGAAACATCTGTCCGCCGCCGTATTTTCGATGATGCTGGCCCTGCCGGCTTGGGCTGAAGTGCAGATTCAGGACATTACGTCTCCTGCGGGCATCAACGCCTGGCTGGTCGAAGAACCGTCGATCCCCTTTGTGGCGCTTGAGATCAGGTTTGCAGGCGGTGCCTCATTGGATGCGCCGGGCAAACGCGGTGCGATCAACCTGATGACAGCGTTGCTGGAAGAAGGGGCAGGTGATCTGGATGCGCGCGGCTTCGCACGCGCTGTCGAGGAACTGGCGGCGTCGTTCAAATATGGTCTGAATGACGATGCGTTGTCGATTTCATCGCGTTTTCTGACCGAAAACCGCGACGAGGCTGTGGCTCTGTTGCGCTCGACGATCAAGCAACCGCGTTTTGACGAAGACGCCATAGAACGGGTGCGGGCGCAGGTCATTGCCAACATTCAATCGAGTGCCAAGGATCCAAACGATATCGCCGGAGAGATTTTTGCAGAGATGGCGTTTGGCGCGCATCCGTACGGTTCGTCGCTGAGTGGGACGCTGGAAAGCGTTGCCGCGCTGACGCGAGATGATCTTTTGGCGGCACATGAAGCAATTTTTGCACGGGATAGGCTGTTCGTTGGCGCAGTGGGCGATATCACAGCGCAGGAGTTGGGCAGCTTGATCGACACGTTATTAGGGGATCTGCCCGAAACCGGCGCGCCTTTGCCTGAACCTGCAGAAGTGACAATCGAGGCCGGGGTCACTGTGGTCGACTTTGAAACCCCTCAATCTGTCGCGCTGTTTGGACACAAAGGGATCAAACGTGACGATGACGATTTCTTTCCGGCTTATATCATGAACCAAATCCTTGGCGGCGGCTCTTTTGAAAGCCGTCTTATGACTGAAGTCCGTGAAAAACGCGGCCTCACTTATGGTGTCTATTCGTACCTTGTGCCAAAAGATTACGCAGCGACTTACATGGGCTCAGTTGCTTCGGCTAATGATCGTATCTCGCAAAGCATCGAGGTTATCCGCGATGAATGGGCAAGTATGGCGGATAAGGGCGTAACCGAAACGGAACTGCAGGATGCCAAGACCTATCTGACAGGCGCCTACCCGCTGCGATTTGATGGCAACGGACCAATTGCGAATATTATGGTTGGAATGCAGATGCAGGGCTTGCCAATCGACTACATCGCCACTCGGAATGACAAAGTGACCGCGGTGACATTAGAGGATATCAACCGGGTAGCTCGCGAGCTTCTGTCCCCGGAAAACCTGCATTTCGTGGTGGTCGGTCAACCCGAAGGACTTGTGGCCGCAACCGAGTGACTGGGCAGGGCGCGCACGTTGCCGATACAGCCAGCAAGATGCGCGAACTTAGTATCAACGATGCGGGCCATATTGAATAAGTAAGAGAAATATGGGGCCAACACCTTCGGGAGGAGGTGAAGATGTTGGCCACTTGTATTAACGGGATCGGGGAGGATTAACCGCTAACATCGAGTGTTGGACTTTCTCTGGGAGGAGCGAGCGCCAATACTCAATTCTTGATCACATCATTACGAGACAAGTTTCTCGGCGTGCTGCCAAATCTGGCTGCGTGATGTGATTCCAATCCGGGCGAGGTGTGCGTCTGTCATGCCGTTCAGCACAGATGCCATACGCGCGATTTGCATCGCTTTGATTGATTTGGACAAAGAGGATGTTGTGGCGGACCAGACCCGGCCTAGTACAGATTTGATGTCAGCCGTTACATGTGTGCCCGAGAGGCCGGATTCTACGCTGAACTGTTTCATGTTATTCATCTCCATATGCCGCGTCATGCGCCACGGCGCGGATTTTGTGACGGGCGAGACCCAAGTCATCAAGGTCGCGGTCTGAAAGTGCATCGAGTTCGGCAAACGTAGTGCGATAGATCGCGCGGCGCCGCAGCATCTCAGCCAGTTTCAACCGCGTCTGCAGGATCAGCTGGAAGCTACGTTCCGAAAATGTACCCAGCAGGCCATTCGAATGTGTTGTCGTGTTTGCCATGATGGTATTCCTTTTATCTTGCTGCAGCGCAGTATTTGTGCCGCACTGCAGAAATAGGGGAATGTGTTACCGCTATCAACACGCAAAAATCGCATAGCCGCTATGCCAATTTGGAACAGGTGGTCGAGACAGATGGACATCTCTTCGCAAATGCTGACTTTCGTTAAGGTCGTCGAAACGGGTAGCATTTCGGTAGCCGCCCGCGCGGGTGGTCAAACGCCGTCGGCCGTTAGTAAGCAGATTGCGCTGCTGGAAGACCATGTCGGGCTCTGGTTGCTTCACCGCATTCGTATTGGTGTATCATCTGACGGCTGTCCGGCGTTGGGATAGCACGTTAGTCAGGTTATTTGGTTGCGCATGAGATTGAACCGGGAGAGTTGGTCAGGGTATTGCCTGATTATGTTCGAAAGAACGCAGACATCGGCGTCATCTTTGCAGAAAAGCGTCTGCTTGCCCCCAAAATAAGGGTTTTCGTAGACTTTTTGGTGGATGAGTTTCGCGGAAAGCGCTCTATTGGCGCCGCAGCGTTCAGGCAGGCCTAGGTAACCAGGCCGCGCCCTTTCAGCAGCGCATCGACTCCCGGTAGCCGTCCCCTGAAAGCGGTATAT
>RCNF010000460.1_pt1 | contig 20711 bp, 18 predicted proteins | sample 2041311 | NCBI WGS metagenome assembly RCNF01 (sample SAMN09708228, study PRJNA481090) | Marine sediment metagenome, whole genome shotgun sequencing project. | biome: marine sediment; feature: ocean; material: sediment; isolation source: Sewage treatment plant 2 marine sediment (STP2) ... | reverse complement strand
GGCCAAAACAGTTGATCCTGAAGTCGCCGATCCTTGCAATACGCTGCGCACCGATATTGATAAACTCCGGCACCGCCCCCAGTGGCACAGAAATGTCATGGCTCGAGATCGAGCCAATACGCCGGTTGGCCTCTGGCAAATGCTCGCGCACGGACCAGAATTCGGCGCGCTGGCCCTGCGACTGGGCAATCACACCGTCCCGAACCAGGTTCGCGTCTACCGCCGTTTCAAAAAGCGTTTCCAAAGCCGAGACAGGGTTCAGACCTTGCGCCAGCCCTACTTCGATCAGCACACACCACTCGGGTTTTACCTCGAAAGGTTGCCGCACTTCAGGGAGGGTTTCGCTTAGAAACTCCAACCCCTGGCGGGGGATCAATTCAAACGCGCTGACCCCTTCGCCCATTTGGCTACGGGCAAGTGACAACAAATCCAACGCGGCCTTGGGGGATGTCACGACCATCAGCGCCGTGCCCGAGCCAAAGGGGCGCGGCGAAAGCTTCAGCGCGGCAGCCGTGATGATGCCTAAGGTTCCTTCCGATCCGATCAGCAGATTGCGCAAATCATAGCCGGTGTTGTCCTTGCGCAATCGTGTGAGACCGTTCCAAATTGACCCGTCCGGCAACACAGCCTCGAGCCCGAGGCACAAATCCCGGGTATTGCCGTACCGCAGCACATTTACGCCGCCCGCGTTGGTTGCGAGATTGCCGCCAATGCGCGCCGACCCTTCCGCCGCAAGCGACAGAGGAAACAAACGGTTCACCTCTTCAGCTGCCGCCTGAACGTCCGCCAGGATCACTCCAGCTTCCGCGATGAGTACATTCTCGGTAGGGTAAACTGCCCGCACTTTGTTCATCCGTTCCAGTGAAACGATGACTGGCTCTGGGATATCCGGGGCAATCTGACCCCCGACCAATCCGGTACCCCCGCCATACGGGATCACTGCCACCCGCGCCTGCGACGCGGCACCTATGATTGCCGCAACCTGTTCCACGGTGTCGGGCGCCAGTACAAAACCGGCTTGCCCCACGTATACCCCTCGTGGCTCCTCTAGATAGCGCGGATCGGGCGCGCGAAATACGTCCTGCGGCAGCAAGCTGCGCAGATGGTTGGCAAATGCCGCATTGGCGGGAGATAAGTTCATGCCTCGTTCAAACCGCGAAGCCCGGCAAAACACAAGTGTCTATTGCCCGACCCGCAACCATTCCGGCTGCAACACAAACACCGTTGGTCGGTCTGGCAGGCTGCGCAATGACAGCTCAATGAATGCGGCGGCGGGGCGTTTGATAACAAACTCATCCGACATGCCTGTGACAAACGCATTTAGCGTATAGCTGTCAAACCAGTGCATCGGGATGACCACCGAGGATTTAAATCGTTTGAGCACTTGGATCATCGTTGGCAAATCCAGCGTGTTGCCACCGTCAACCGGCGCCATCACCACGTCCAACCGCCCCAAGGCCGCATATTGGGCGTCATTGGGTTCATGGTGCAGATGGCCGAGATGACCGATGCACAATCCTGCCACTTCGAAAACGAAAATCGAATTGCCGCGATCCTCGGTGCCACCAAATTGCGAGCGGATGTCGGTCGACACATTCCGCACCAGCATTTCTCCGAGATCCAGATGATGATCAATCCCCTCTCCGAAAGGGCCCCAGCCGGGCAGCACATGCGGTATCGCCGGATCGGGAAACTCGGTCCAATGGGTTTCATGGGCATGGTTCATTGTGACGATATCCGGGATCAGCGGGGCTGTCCCGATAAACCCGGCAAAGTCTGTTACCGCGTTTATCCCCCCCTCGGTCTGAAGCAGAAAACTGGCATGAGCGATATAGTGCAGCCGCACTGAAAACTCCGGCACCGGATCGGTGTAGCTGGCCTTTTGGATGAATTCCAACTCAGGAGCGGCATCTGCGATCGCAATGCAATGACTTGGACGACGATCTTGCGCAGCCACAGGAGCAGAGATCAAAGCAAAACCGAGGAGGGCGCGACAAAGCATGGGGTCAACGATAACGCGGTTGAAAGTTTGGTCCACCCTTTAGCTGATCGCTTATGGCACGATCAGGCTCAGGACCAATAAACCTTCCTGTCGACAAAGGTCTGTTATGTGGACAAACCTGTCCTTGGCTGCAATGAACACGAACGCCGCTAGCGGCCCATTGCCGACCTTCGTACCTCCCGCAGCGAAGGACAGGTTTTGAGTTCAGGGCGGGCCTGCAAGAATTGAAATAAGCACCGCCGACAGTCGACGATGCTCACCTTCAAGAATAAAAATTCTTACCGGGTCAAAATCTCGTTTGGAATGAACAATGGCTTGGCTGTCGGCCACTCCGTAATCAACTCAGGCATGTAGCCTTCTGGATAGTAATCTGAAGGCGGAATTTCGAGATCACGGATTTCTTGCTGTTGAATGTCACTGCGCAAGTGTAGGGGGGGGGGAATAAGCAAACCTCCGGCCTCTTTGGTGTCGAACTCCGGTGTGGCTACGTTTGAGTATTCTGGTAGGACACCATCACGGACCCAAATTTGGTCCTTGGTCATATTCACGACAATCATATCCGGAGCGCCAAAATGAAAGGGACCCTTCCAATATTCGCGGATTTGCGCAAGCAATTCAGGGTTGGAATAGGCATCGTATGACATGTGCGTTGTCATACCCAAGCGCGGTTTGACTTCGTTGAAGAGATAGCCAGCCGCATAACCCGGGTTGTGTGATGTATCCACAGTGTATCGACCCATCACCGGCAGTACACCGTTGACCCCAGAGGAAATGGAATTCAGTTCGACCTGCACTTCAGTGATGACAATATCGCATCCTTCCGCATACTTAATGGTCAGAGAATTCGGACGACCGTCGCCCGTGAATGCGACACACATTCCGTTCCAGTCCAAACGATAGGCACTTGCCCCATCCTGCGTGTGAGACTGACGCCAGTGAATGATCTTGGCACCATCCTTTTCGTACACGACGCCACCATCGTCATCGAAGGGGAATTCGTTGACATCCATATCATAGCCTTGCCCGACCGGGAAAATCCCGAAGCTGTCTTTATGCCAAGTCAACATCTCGCTCATACGATCCATCATGTATGAGACCCCATGTTTTTCAGTCCGCCCTGACGGACCATGTACGCGGAATGGCTCGTTCCAGCGACCGGCCCATGCACCGAACATAAATGCGTAGGGGATCGAAGCTGCGTGATCCCAATGCAAGTGAGTAAGAAAGATGTTGTTGAGTTGGTTCAAGGGAATGCCGGATGCCAGATAGTTGGCCACCGAGCCAGGACCCATATCAAATATGAAGCTGTCACCATTTCCAAGTTCAACATAAACTGACGTGCCCATTTGACCGGGCCTTGGGATCGGCGAGGAACCCATGAAAGTTACACGTATTTCTTCAGGTTGGACTTCTTCTTTTCCCGGAACCCAGTTGGCGGCACTGGAAAGCCACGGCATGGGTTCGATACCTTCGAATGTTAGGCCCTCTTTCCACCGACCATTTGGTTGGCCGCCCGTGACTAACTCCTGAAATACTTCGGGCGCAGTCTCATAGCCTTGTTCATCCAGCTTCTTGATGGTTTCTGCGTCAAGAAGCGGAGCTTCTTGCGCTGACGCGCCACCGAAGGCAAACGGGATACACAAAAGCGCAAATGCCGCCCTTGCGCGATTTAGTTTCAACATAGGGTACCTCGTTCTTAGTTTCCTGCAAAGGATTGTGGCGCATCCGAAGCGCGCTTTACCAGAAGTATTTTGAGATCAAGTCGCGCGGAATTGATAACGAGCATCGGCGGTAGGTTCATCCCTGAGCTGACTTTAGAGCGAAGCGCAGCCAAGGGTTGCTCACCGCCATTCGCGTTGGATGCTGCGGTCGGCTCTAAGGTTTGAGAACGGCTCAATCAGGACATCCAACGCTTTTGGTCAGTTTATGGTTCCTAAGCCTAGGCAGAATATGACCTTAAGAGAGTAGTGCAGCGCTTTAATGTAGTGAAGAAGGATCAAATGGGGACGATTCAAACGCTCATCTACACCCCCTGAGGCGCACCAAACCGTCGGTTCCCTATCCTGCTTGGGTCTTGCCGCGCCGGTCGCTGCGCAAGGACGCATAGAGCACGTGGGTCCGCCAGCGACCTGCGATCTGCAGATAAGACTGCGCAACGCCTTCGTATTTGAAGCTACTGCGCTCTAGCAGTCCGCGCGAGGCGGCGTTTTCAGGCAAGCAGGCGGCCTCGATCCGGCTGAGTTCCAGGCGAGTAAACGCATGATGCACCACTGCCATTATCGCCTCGCGCATATAGCCCTGGCGGATAAACGGGTGTCCGGTCCAATAGCCCAACGTCCCTGCCTGCGACGGACCGCGGCGGATATTGTCCAGCGTAATTGCGCCCAATAACGCCTGATCCTGGCGCCGGATCAGAAACAGCGGCAAAGCCGAACCATTCGAGATCGAACGGTGTGCCCAATAGACCCGATTGGCAAAGGCCTTGCGGGTCAGGTGATCCACCGCCCAGCTCGGCTCCCATTGGGTCAGAAACTCTTCGCTGTCGCGACGCAAACTGGTCCATGCCCGATAATCGGAGTGCGATGGCGAGCGCAGCGTCATGCGCTCCGTTTCGATCTTGAGCTTGCGTCTGCTCAGCAGCATCAGGCTGCGCGCCTGCCTTGCAACCGCGCCAGATCGGGGGCGTCTTTGACCGGCCCATAAAGCGCAAGTGCGGCAGGGGCTTGCGTCGCCATGTGCCCGGCAAAGTCCCGCACGTCGCCGGTTGTGACTGCATCAATGCGTTGCACAACTTCGTCCAAATCAGGCACACGGTCCCAGATCTGGATCATCCGCGCGATCCGCTCTGCCCGGTTGGACGGGCTCTCGAGGCCCATCAGCATTCCTGCCTTCATTTGCGCACGTGCTCGTGCAACTTCGGCAGGGCTCATATCATCTGCCGCGCGTTTCATCTCGTCTATGGTAATCTCGGCCAATTCCCCAATCTGGGCGGCGCTGGTGCCGGCATAAATTGTGGTCATGCCGGTGTCAGCATAGGCGCCGGCCTGTGCAAAAATAGTGTAGCACAAGCCCCGGTTCTCGCGGATTTCCTGGAACAGGCGCGATGACATGCCGCCGCCAAGGGCACTGGCGTAGATCTGGGCAATGTAGATGGCTTCATCCCGGTACCCGGGGCTTTCAAATGCAAGTGCAAAGTGGGCCTGTTCAAGTTCCTTAGCGTGTCGCACTTCGCCACCCGAGAATGCCGCCGGAGCGATATCAAACGCAGGGGTTGGCGTCAGATGGCCGAACAGCTTTTCCGCTTCGCGCACAAGTGCATCATGATCGATGGCACCAGCAGCGGACAGGATCATCTGATCCGGTCCGTAATGTTCGGCAACAAACCCGGACAAGTCTTCGCGCGTAAAGGCGCCGACCCGCTCGGATGGGCCCAGAATCGTACGCCCTATGGGTTGGCCCGGATAGGCCTCTTCCTGCAACCAGTCAAAGATCACATCGTCAGGCGTATCAAGCGCCTGCCCGATCTCTTGCAAGATAACACCGCGTTCAACTTCAATCTCACCCGGTTCAAAAATCGGGTTCAGTACAATGTCTGAGATAACGTCCAGCGCCAGCGGCACATCGCTGGCCAACACGCGGGCGTAATAGGCGGTTACCTCGCGGCTGGTATAGGCGTTGATGTAGCCCCCGACATCTTCGATCGACTCAGCAATCTCCAGTGCTGTGCGCCGCTTTGTGCCTTTGAACGCCATATGTTCCAGAAAATGGGCAATGCCATTTTGCTCTGATCGTTCGTGCCGACCACCCGCCGTCACCCAAATCCCGATAGAGGCAGACTGCAGCCCCGGCATATGTTCAGTTACGATGCGAAAGCCGTTGGCCAATCTATTGTATTGTACTGTCACTGTGTAATCTGTCCTCTGACAAAACTCTCTAATGCCGCCAGATCGTTACCAATCCGGGTGACGCGCTCCGGCCTCTCATACAGGTCAGACATGCGGGGGGGAAGAGGCGGGCGTATCCCGGTCGCCGTTTCCACAGCATCCGGAAATTTTGCCGGATGCGCCGTGGCGAGTGTGATCATCGGTACAGGCCCACTTAAATGCTCATTTGCCACTTTCACCCCAACCGCAGAATGCGGGCACAGCAGCTCTCCACTGCTGGCCAGTTCGGACGCAATCGTGGCCGTGGTTTCTTGCTCGGATGCCCGGCCCGAAATGAAGGTTTCTTGCAACATCTGCATCGCGCCCTGACTGACATCAAAGCCGCCTTTGGTCCTGAGTTCGTCCATCAGTTGCGCTACGGCATTGCCGTCCCGCCCATACGCATCAAACAGCGCGCGCTCAAAGTTTGAACTAACCTGTATATCCATCGACGGGCTGATCGACGGTTGTACGCCATCAGTATGATATCCCTGTCCTTGCAGACAGCGATGAAGAATGTCGTTCTGATTGGTCGCAACCACCAATTGGTCGATCGGCAAGCCCATCTTTTTGGCAATGAAGGCTGCAAAAATATCGCCGAAGTTGCCGGTTGGAACGGTAAAGCTGATTTTGCGGTGCGGCGCGCCCAGGCTGACAGCAGAAGTGAAATAGTAGACCACCTGCGCCAGAACCCTGCCCCAGTTGATCGAATTCACGCCCGCCAGCTTGACCTCGTCGCGAAACTCGAAATCGTTGAACATATCCTTCAGGCGCGCCTGACAATCATCAAAGTCGCCATCCATCGCTATGGCGTGAACGTTGGATTCAACTGGTGTCGTCATCTGGCGACGCTGCACCTCGGATACCCGGCCATGGGGGTAAAGGATAAACACATCGACAACGTCCAGACCTCTGAACGCTTCGATTGCAGCGGAGCCAGTGTCGCCGCTGGTTGCGCCCACAATTGTCACCCGGTCGCCTCGACGTGCTAAAGCGGTCTGGAACATCTGACCAATCAATTGCATGGCAAAGTCTTTGAAAGCCAACGTCGGCCCGTGAAACAGCTCCAACAGGAAATGGCCCGAGCCGAGCTGCACCAAAGGCGCACGCGCAGCATGATCAAACCCGGCATAACTGCGCGTGATGATGTCGCCGAATTCGGTATCCGTAAACGTATCGCCTACAAACGGGCGCATAATGCGATAAGCCACCTCTTCATAGTTAAGACCAGCAAGGGCGGCGATATCGCCAGGGCTGATCTGAGGAATCGTTTCGGGCACATAAAGGCCGCCGTCGCGCGCAAGCCCGGTGAGCATTGCATCTTCAAAACTCAGCACAGGGGCATTTCCGCGGGTCGAGATATAACGCAACGGTTTAGCTTTCTGGTTTTGCACGAGATACGCGCAGGAAAAATCCGGTCATCACCAGCCAGATGAGCGCCAGCGAAAACCACGTGATCGCATATTGCAAGTGATCGTTGGGAATACCAGCACTGTCGACCGGCATGGGTGTCACGGACGGGTCAGTTTCTGAGGTGGTGCGCGCAATCAGCAACACGGGCAAGGTATCCAATGCATTCGCCAGTTCAGGCACGTCGCGGGCAAACCATGTGTTCGTGTTGAGATCGGTTGCGGGTGTATAGCTGTCGGTTTCCTGAGGCCAATGCAGATTTCCTGTTACCTCAATCGGGCCTATGATCCGAGTCAGGTTTTTTGCCGTTGAGCGAACAAAACCCCGGTCCAGCAAAATGCGTCGCCCATCGGACAACCGATAGGGCGCGATGATGCGATAACCGGCACCCACATCCTTGACCGACACCAGCACATGCGCCTCGCCGCCTAGCAGGTCGCCGGCGGCGTGCACTGGCAGGTATTTGTCCGCCTCAGGATCGGGGGTTTGAGGGACAGTGACCGGGGCGGCCGTGATCCGGCTATCAATCTGCGCCACAACGCCCTGTTTCCATGCGAGCCGTTGCATCTGCCAGACGCCCAGCCCAATCAAGACCGCAGCCCCGGCCAACCCAAAGGTCAAAAGAAACAGCCAACTGCGCATCAGCGATCAAAGCCCTCGTCTGGCAAGAGAAAAGCGCGCGGAGATCAAATCCGCACGCTCTGGTTCGTTAGGAATGGTCAGTAAGGGTTCGGTTAACAAACCATCGCAGTCAGCAATCAGATGACCCAGATGCCCCAAATATAGACGGCAAAGAAAAGGAACAGCCAGACCACATCCACAAAGTGCCAATACCAAGCTGCGGCCTCGAATCCGACGTGCTGCTCGGGGGTGAAGTCCCCTTTTATTGCGCGCACAAGGCAGACCGTCAGAAAGATCGTGCCGATGATCACGTGAAAGCCGTGAAACCCGGTGGCCATAAAGAAGTTCGAGAAGAACTTATCTTGGCCAAACGTCCAGTCCTTGTCCACCAGCAAGTGGTAGTATTCGTACGCCTGAACGACCGTAAACGCGACGCCCAGAACGATGCTTAGCGCCAGACCGGTTACCAGGTCTTTGCGGTTATTTTCATGAACCAATGCGTGGTGCGCCCACGTAACAGCGCACCCGGAAAGCAGCAGCAACAAGGTGTTGATCAGCGGAAGTTCAAAGGCGCTAACCTGATAAAAAACCGGCGGCAGATATTCGCTGCCGAAATAGTCGTTCATCGGATAGATCGCATGTTTGAAGAACGACCAGAACCAAGCGGCAAAAAACATGACTTCGGACATGATGAACAGGATAAAGCCATATCGCAGCCCGATCCGAACCACCGGCGTGTGATCCCCGATATGGCTTTCATGCACAACTTCGGACCACCACGCGAACATGACATAAAGAACCAGCACAAAGCCCGCCAGACACAGGAAGGGCGTCATACCGTGCATCCAGAGCACTGCGCCAAACAGCATGGCGAATCCGCCCACTGCGCCCAGCAACGGCCAGACCGAGGGGTGCAGAATGTGATAATCGTGGTTCTTTGCGTGTGCCATAGTTTAATTGTCCCTCACCTTGCGGCTTAGTTTAGAGTTGGTTTCGCCTGATTATCCAGAGAGGCATAACCTTCTGGCAGATCAATTTCATAGAATGTATAAGACAGCGTGATCGTATGCACGTATTTTGCGTCCCTGTCCGTCACAATTTCCGGATCAACAAAAAAGGTAACAGGCATCTGCACGCGCTCGCCGGGCGCAAGGACCTGCTCTTCAAAGCAAAAACAATCGATTTTGGTGAAAAAGCCACCGGCCTCATAGGGGGTGACATTATAGCTAGCCGATCCGGCAATTGGCTGATCCGTTGGGTTATATGCCTCGTAAAAGGCCAGCCCGGTTTCACCGATACGCAGTTTCATTTCGCGTTGTACCGGTTTGAATTGCCACGGCATATCGCGATCAAGAGAGCCATCAAAGCGCACCGTTATAGTCTGATCCAGAATCGCATCTGACCCGGCTTCGGCAATGCCTGGTGTGCCTCCAAAGCCAGTGACCCGGCAGAACCAGTCGTAAAACGGCACCGATGCCCACGCCAACGCGCCCATGAAGACCACCAGCGAAACAGTCTGTACAACCGTCTTTTGGGGACCCTTCAATGGCATCAGTTCTGCACCTCGATTTTTGGAACTTCAAAATCGCCGCGCGTAACCTTTACAAACGTCAGTCCAAATATCACGCCGATGAAACCGACAAGGACCAAGGCAACGCCAAGGTTGCGGCCAAAGCGCCGTTTGTGGATTTCATGCTCGTGGTTAAAACTCATGACCAGCCTCCCAGACCCAATGGGGCCAGCGCGGCTTCGGCAAGGATCGCACTGAAGTGGGCGAAAAGATACCATAACGATAGACGGAAGAACGTGCGTTCAACCGAAAAGTTATCAGCCTCTGACATTTCTTCGTCGCGCCGCCAGATCTGCACTGCACCGCGCAGGAACAGGATATTCAATACAATCGCTACGCTGAGGTAAAATGGACCACCAATGGCGGTGAACCCGGTCCCAACAGCCAGAATGGCGAGGACGACAGTATAAGCAAGAATATGAACCCGCGTCACACGACGGCCATGGGTCACCGTCAGCATCGGCACGCCGGCGTCGTCGTAGTCCGAGCGCATGAACAATGCCAGCGCCCAGAAATGCGGTGGCGTCCACATAAAGATCAGCGCAAACATCAACCACGGCTCAAACGACATCGTGCCAGTGGCGCATACCCAACCAATCACTGGCGGAAATGCACCCGCGGCGCCGCCAATCACGATGTTCTGCGGCGTCGAGCGTTTCAGCCACATGGAATAAACAACAGCATAAAAGAAGATGGTAAACGCAAGCAGCGCCGCAGCCAGTATATTCGCTGCCAGCGCCAACATCATTACCGCCAAACCTGACAGACCGAGCCCGATAGCAAGTGCTTCGCCCGGTTCAACTTTGCCTGCGGGGATCGGGCGTTTTGAAGTGCGCCGCATGATCACATCAATATCAGCGTCCCACCACATGTTGAGCGCACCGGACGCCCCCGCGCCTATTGCAATGAACAAGATTGAAGCAAAGGCGATCATTGGATGAACAGATACCGGAGCCGCAAGCAGACCGACCACAGCCGTAAAGACAACAAGTTGCATCACGCGCGGCTTCAACAGCGCAAAGTAATCGCCAAAGCTGGCCTCGCCGGGGCGGACCGCTTGTTCAGTACTGATGCTTGCGTCGCTCATCTGGTTTGTCCGATCAAAGGCGCACGAGACCAAGGCCCCCTGCGCCGCTGCGCCTTAGTTTGACGCGACGGTCTCGTTGCGCGGGACACCCGCATATTCTTCGATCGCACCATCCAGCCAGTCTTGATAGGCTTCTTCGCTGACAACTTTGACAGTAATCGGCATATAGGCGTGATCCTTGCCACACAGCTCGGAACACTGACCAAAATAGATGCCTTCCTTTTCCGCCGCGAACCAAAGCTGCGCCAACCGACCTGGGACAGCGTCCTGCTTGACCCCGAAGGCTGGAATAGTCCAGGCGTGGATCACATCCGCGCCAGTCACGTTCATAACGATGGTCTTGCCAATCGGCACTACCACGGCTGTATCTGTCGCCAAAAGATACTCATCCTGACTGTAGCCGTGCTCTTCCAATTCCTCACGGGGCAGAAGAAAGCTCTCAAAGCCAAATTCGTGATCGACATATTCATAGCCCCAGTACCACTGGTACCCGGTCACTTTGATGGTGATATCAGCTTGTGGGATTTCCTGTTGCTTAAACAGGATCGGCAGCGACCACGCTCCGATTGCAACCAGAATAAAGATTGGAACAATTGTCCACGCTATCTCGACGGGTGTGTGGTGCGTAAAACTTGCCGGGGTCGGGTTTCTTTTGCGGTTATAACGAAATCCGGCATAGAGCATCAGAAACGTGACAAAAAGAGAGATCGCGGTAATGATGACCAGCAACATCCCGTCGAGCCATTGCAGATCGCGGGCCAGTTCGCTGGCGGCCGGTTGAAAGCCCATTTTGCCATCCACCGGCGCGCCGATAATCTCAAGGCCATCCTGAGCCATGGCTGGCAGAGTGCAAAGGCCGGTGATAAGGCCGGAAAGCGTGAATACGTTTCTCATCTTTATTCCTGATCCGTTGATCGCTGTTGGTCGTCATTTGCCGGGCTTTTTGCCCGTTTGAAACTTCGGCCACGACGTATTACGCGTTTGCCCGTAGTCTTAGTTCAGCTTACAATCATAGTCTGCTCGACAGATAAAGCCACAAGCTTGCGTCAAACAGACGCTTTTTTCGATTTTTTGCACTTATGAAGGCCGCACACATGTCCTCCTCCAGTTCTGACGGTACATCGAACCTGAACAAACCTTGCCCTTTTCGCCCGTTCGAGGAAGCATTGGACCGGGATGAAGCGCTTGAAATCCTGCGTGCGGCGACACGTGGGGCTGACGACGGAGAGCTTTTTCTGGAACGTCGCAGGGCCGAAGTTTTGTCATTCGACGACGGGCGCATCCGCACCGCGAGCTATGACGCGTCAGAGGGATTCGGTCTGCGTGCTGTTCTGGGCGAAGTTGCAGGCTATGCCCACTCGACTGAAATCAGTGCCTCGGCCATGCGCCGCGCCGCTGAGACAGCTCGACTGGCAGTTGGCGCAGGCGGCGGCACGCTGGCTTCTGGCCCGCAGTCAACCAACACCCGTTTATATACGGACGAAGATCCGATCACAGGTGCCGCGTTTCCTGTTAAGATCGAAACGCTGCGCGCGATTGACGCCTTCGCACGCGATCTGGATTCGCGTGTCGTGCAGGTGTCGGCGACGTTGGCGGCCTCTTTACAGGAAATCGAAATCCTGCGGCCGGATGGCCTGTCTGTGCGCGATGTACGGCCAATGGCGCGGGTGAACGTATCCGTCATTGTCGAAAAAGACGGTCGCCGCGAATCCGGGAGCGCGGGCGGCGGTGGGCGCGTCGGTCTGGACGGATTGATGGATCCCGCAGATTGGCAAGCCAAGACCCGCGAAGCGCTCCGCATTGCCGTTGTCAATCTTGACGCCGTCCCGGCTCCGGCAGGCATTATGGATGTTGTATTGGGCAACGGCTGGCCCGGCATTCTACTGCACGAGGCCATCGGTCACGGGTTAGAGGGCGATTTCAACCGCAAGGGCTCCAGCGCGTTTGCCGGGTTGATGGGTCAGCGGGTTGCATCCCGCGGTGTCACAGTTCTGGATGACGGAACCATTCCGGACCGGCGCGGTAGCATCACGGTTGATGACGAAGGCACGCCATCGGCAAAAAACACCCTGATCGAGGACGGCATTCTTGTGGGGTTCATGCAGGACCGTCAGAACGCGCGGTTGATGGACGTAGCCGCTACCGGCAACGGTCGGCGCGAAAGCTACGCCCATGCACCGATGCCGCGGATGACAAATACCTATATGCTGGGCGGGGATACCGACCCCGCCGACATCGTTGCCGATCTGAAAGATGGGATCTACGCAGTCGGCTTTGGTGGCGGTCAGGTTGACATCACCAACGGCAAGTTCGTGTTTTCCTGCACTGAAGCCTACCGCGTGGAAAACGGGAAAATCGGCGCTCCGGTAAAAGGCGCAACATTGATCGGAGACGGGGCAACGGCGCTGAAAAAGATCCGTGCACTCGGCAATGATATGGCGCTGGATCCCGGCATCGGCAATTGTGGCAAAGCCGGGCAATGGGTGCCGGTCGGCGTGGGTCAGCCGACAGTGATGATCGGCGGGCTGACGGTGGGTGGTTCCGCGACGTAAATCCCTTCACCGCTTGTTAACCACCGGTGCAGTATATCTGATTCTGCAATCAGGCGGAGCCACGGATGACTGAGGACCTACATCCTTCCACTCACCCCCCACTCCCACCCACCACGGAAGATGACCGGTTTTCCTGGCACCGTCTGTTGCGCTCTCGCCGGGTCGGCATTTCCACGTTTTACAGACTGCTGGCAGAGCATGGTTCAGCACAAAATGCGCTCGTCGCATTGCCAGAGATCGCGCGCGCTGCGGGGGTTGCCGGATACGAGATTTGCCCGGAAGGCGTTGTTCACAAAGAATTAAAAGATGCGCGCAGTGCTGGAGCAGTGCTGCTGTTTCGGGGTGCGCCAAACTACCCTCCCACCTTGTGCGATCTAACGGATGCGCCTCCCCTGTTGTGGAGTTTGGGCGATATCACGATACTGAAACGCCCTATGGTTGCGCTTGTCGGCGCACGCAATGCATCCTCGCTTGGAACGCGCATGGCCAAAGCTCTGGCGCGTGAGCTCGGTGAGGCTGGATATGTTATTGTCTCGGGCCTAGCGCGTGGCGTCGATACTGCCGCGCATGTTGCGGGCTTGGACACTGGCACGGTTGCCGTACAGGCAGGTGGCGTCGACATGATGTATCCCGCTGAAAACACCTGTCTTGCGGAACAGATTGCTCAGAAAGGTCTGCGCCTGTCCGAACAGCCTATGGGCCTCAGCCCGCAAGCACGCCATTTCCCCCCTCGAAACCGGATAATCTCGGGTCTTTCCAGTGCGGTTGTTGTCGTCGAAGCTGCGGGTAAATCCGGAAGCCTGATTACCGCACGCAATGCGCTGGATCAGGGGCGCGACGTGCTCGCCGTCCCGGGTCATCCCTTTGATGCCCGCGCCGCCGGATGCAACATGCTGATCCGCGACGGCGCCACATTGGTTCGCAGCGCCGCAGATGTCATCGAAGCCGTGGCGCCAATGGCGTCCCAAACAGCTGTCGGTGAGCCCGAATTGCCGCGCATCTCTGCCCCGCCATCAACGCCGGAGTATGGCTTGAAAGAAATCGCGGCATTGCACCGCCAAATATTGTCGCGACTGGGCCCGTCGCCGCTGGCCGAAGACCAACTGATCCGTGATCTGAAGGCACCCGCACGATCCGTTGCCCCTGTTCTGGTCGATCTTGAGCTTGATGGGAAAATCAAACGCCAACCCGGCGGGTTGCTGTCCTTAACAACTTAGCCAGTCGATAAAATGAACAGCGCAGAGAGTTCAAGAGGGTCCGGAAAATCGCTAAATTGCCCGACTAAGCCGGGCCCATACATTCTTGTTCCTGTAGATTTTGACGCCACTGCAATGGCCTTATTGCCAAGTGAGGGATTGGATGGGCACAGAGGTCATCCTGTGTTGCAGCCAGGAATGGCGAAGGTCTGCTTCGCCTTATCGATTACTGTCGATCCATTTGGACATCATGGTGCGATCACGAAAACACTCCTGTGGCACCTGGCGCTGCTTGTGTCTGGCAATTCGCTCTGCAAATGCGACTTGCTTGGAAGACGCGTAGCTGGAAAAGCGGCCCTGATCTGTTGCATTTTGTTTTTCTTCTATCCACGCCGAAAGCGATTTGCGGTCCTGTTGCACGTCCCACGGCAGTACAACACCACTTCGCTGTGCCAGCGCCCGCGCATACCCGATCTGTTTTTCAGTGGCAGGCAGTTCATGGTAGTCGTTTGTGCGATGAACATCGGTGACCAATGCGGCGTCTGATCTGGCAGCAGGCATGACGTCCTCCTTTCAATCTGTGTCCATAAAATGGTAGAACAAAACAAGATCAAATGCAACATCCTGTAGGCAAGAACCCAAGATGCACGACATATAGACATGTGACGATGAAGTCGTCTGGCGTATATTGCGCGACTGGATCGCGACACATTGCGATGCTCGGGGCAGCCAGATGGCCGGCTGTGAACGTCGCAAATTGTGTTCCCAGTGGCCGCGTTATCGCAACAGTTGTGTCCAAGCTACTGTGTCAAAATCGCTGCCATTGGACACTCACCAGCGCCTGTGCCGGACCAGAAAAACCAACGATCGTTATCGTGCCAATTGACAATTCCCTCTTGCACCCCACATTTTGCGCGGCCATAGACGCCCAGGATTTCAAAGAAAAGGTTCCCCAATAGATGCCCGTTGTTGTTGTCGAATCTCCCGCGAAAGCCAAAACAATCAACAAATATCTTGGCTCCGATTATACGGTGCTCGCCTCATACGGCCACGTACGGGACTTGCCGCCCAAAGACGGATCGGTCGACACCGAGCGTGATTTCGACATGAAATGGGAGATCGCAACAGACAGCAAGAAACATGTCAAAGCGATTGCCGACGCGCTGGCAAATGACAACGAACTGATCCTTGCAACCGACCCGGACCGCGAGGGTGAGGCGATCAGTTGGCATTTGCAGGAAGCGCTGACAAAACGCAAATCGATCAAAAAAGACACGCCCGTCAGCCGGGTTGTGTTTAATGCCATCACCAAGACCGCCGTGACCGAGGCGATGAAAAACCCCCGGCAAGTTGACATGCCGCTGGTCGAAGCTTACCTCGCGCGCCGCGCTCTGGATTATCTTGTTGGCTTCAATCTCTCCCCGGTTCTGTGGCGCAAATTGCCCGGTGCAAAGTCAGCGGGACGTGTTCAGTCTGTCTGCCTGCGCCTGATCGTTGAACGTGAGATGGAGATCGAGGCATTCCGCAACCGCGAATACTGGTCGGTCAAAGCGATGCTGGGCACGCCGCGAGGCCAGGAGTACCAAGCCCGCCTGACGGTTTTGGCCGGCAAAAAGCTTGATAAGTTCGATATTGAAAACGGCACCCAGGCCGAACTTGCGGTTCAGGCGATCACCAGCCGCGATCTGACGGTTAAATCGGTTGAGGCCAAACCAGCCAATCGCAATCCGTCTGCGCCATTCATGACCTCAACGCTGCAGCAAGAGGCCAGTCGCAAATTCGGCATGGGTGCCCGTCAGACAATGAGCACTGCGCAACGTTTGTACGAGGCAGGCCACATTACCTATATGCGGACCGATGGCATCGACATGGCACCCGAGGCAGTTTCAGCCGCCCGCGACGAAATCAAAAACCGTTACGGTGCTGACTATGTGCCATCCAGCCCGCGCATGTATAAGAACAAAGCCAAAAACGCGCAGGAAGCTCATGAATGTATCCGCCCAACCAATATGTCGATGGATGCGACCGCTCTCAAAGTGCTCGAACCGGATCAGCGCAAGCTTTATGACCTGATCTGGAAACGCACCTTGGCCAGCCAAATGGAAGTCGCGCGACTGGAACGCACAACGGTGGACGTGGCCAGTGCTGATGGGCAGATCGAACTGCGCGCAACGGGTCAGGTAGTGCTTTTTGAAGGATTTCTGAAGGTCTACGAAGAAGGTCGCGACGATGCAGTCGTGGATGACGACGACAAGCGCCTGCCGCAGGTCATGCAAGGTGAGACGGCTGATAAACGCACGATCTCACCCGAGCAGCACTTCACTCAGCCGCCGCCGCGTTATACCGAGGCGACATTGGTCAAACGTATGGAAGAACTTGGGATTGGCCGCCCGTCAACCTACGCGTCAGTTGTGACCACAATTCAAGATCGCGAATACGTTCGCAAAGAAAAGAATCGTCTTATCCCCGAAGACAAAGGCCGTCTGGTCACGGCTTTTCTGGAAAACTACTTTCGCAAATACGTGGGCTATGGCTTTACCGCGGACCTTGAGGACCAACTGGACAATGTGAGTGCGGGGGACGCGAATTACAAAGATGTGCTGAACCGATTCTGGAACGATTTTTCCGCTGCAATCGCCGAAACCTCAGAGCTGCGCATTACCGAGGTTCTTGAAAAGATCAACGAGGTTCTGGAGCCGCATCTGTTCCCCATGACAGAAGAGGGTGGCGATCCGCGCCTGTGTCCGAATTGCGGTGCGGGACGGTTGAGCATGCGCACGGCGCGATCCGGTGGCGCGTTCATCGGCTGCTCCAACTACCCGGAATGCCGCTATACTCGCGCCTTTGGACCGCCCGGTGCCGAGGATTCCGGCGGCATCCCACCTGAAGGCAAGGTATTGGGTGAGGACGCCGGAGATAAGATCTCCGCCTTCAAGGGCCGTTTTGGACCCTACGTTCAACGCGGCGAGGTGACTGACGAAAATAAAAAGCCGCCACGCCAATCCATCCCCAAGGATTGGCCACCGGCAGATGTGGATCTGGCGCAGGCACTCAGACTGCTGTCGTTGCCCCGTGCTGTCGGCCCGCACCCGGATGACGGGGTGATGATTTGGGCCAATATCGGACGGTATGGCCCGTACCTGAAACACGCTGAAAATACGAGCGAACGGGGCGGCACCAATGCCAATCTGGAGGGCATAGAAGAAGTATTCACTGTCGGCATGAATCGCGCCGTTCAGTTGCTGGCCGAAAAGGTTGCCAGCCGGGGGGGGCGCGGAGTGGCCGCCAAACCACTGCGCGAATTGGGCGAGCACCCGCAAAGCGGCGGGCCGGTCAACATCATGGAAGGCAAATATGGGCCCTACGTGAAGTGGGAAAAGATCAATGCGACTTTACCCAAAGACATTGAGCCTGCGGATCTGAGTATGGACGCAGCTGTCGAATTGCTGGATGCCAAGGCAACAAGTAAAGGCAACAAACGCAAAGCTCCTGCAAAAAAGACCGCGGTCAAGAAGAGTCCCGCAAAAAAAACAGCCGCGAAAAAACCGGCAGCAAAACGCCCCGCCGCATAGATTTTGTCGAGACGCGCGGGTCGACTGAAGCTGGCTTTTGCCACGCTCTTTTGTGCTTTGTTGACACGCGCCGACCTGCGCGGCACAACTCAGCAACAACGTGTTGTGGCCACAGCAAAGGATAGATGTTGATGAAAAAAGTTTTCTCCACTCCGGCGGAGGCTCTTGAGGGTCTGCTGTTTGACGGCATGTTCATTGCTTCGGGCGGTTTTGGCCTGTGCGGAATCCCAGAATTGCTACTGGAAGCAATCAAGAAAGCCGGCACTAAAGATCTGATCTTTGCGTCCAACAACGCCGGTGTAGATGATTTTGGCATCGGAATTTTGCTGCAGACCCGCCAGGTCAAAAAAATGATCAGCTCTTACGTCGGTGAAAACGCCGAATTTATGCGGCAATACCTGTCGGGTGAACTCGAGCTAGAGTTTAACCCCCAAGGCACTCTGGCCGAACGCATGCGCGCCGGTGGCTGTGGCATACCGGGTTTTTACACCAAAACCGGTGTCGGCACTGTGATTGCCGATGGCAAAGAGCACAAAGACTTTAAGGGTGAAACCTACATCATGGAAGAAGGTATCTTCGCGGATCTGGCCATCGTAAAAGCCTGGAAAGCCGACGACACCGGCAATTTGGTGTTTCGCAAGACCGCGCGAAATTTCAATCCTCCTGCCGCAATGTGCGGCAAGGTCTGTGTGGCCGAGGTCGAAGAAATAGTACCACGCGGCAGTCTTGACCCGGACGGCATTCACCTGCCTGGCATCTACGTCCACCGCATTGTGCAAGGTCAGCATGAAAAACGTATTGAACAGCGCACCACGCGCCCAGCGGCTTAAGGAGACGATATTATGTGGGATCGGAACCAAATGGCTGCGCGCGCAGCACAAGAGCTTCAAGATGGCTGGTACGTGAACCTTGGCATCGGCATTCCGACGCTGGTATCGAACTACATTCCTGACGGACTCGAAGTGACGCTTCAGTCGGAGAACGGCATGCTGGGCATGGGGCCCTTCCCAATTGAAGGCGAAGAAGACGCCGATCTGATCAACGCCGGCAAGCAAACCATCACCGAACTGGCGCGCACGTCTTATTTCGACAGTGCCCAATCCTTTGGCATGATCCGAGGCGGCAAGATCGCAATGGCAATACTGGGTGCGATGGAAGTGGCCGAGAATGGCGACCTAGCCAATTGGATGATCCCCGGCAAGCTGGTCAAAGGCATGGGTGGTGCTATGGATCTGGTTGCAGGCGTCGGTCGCGTGGTGGTGGTGATGGATCATACGAACAAACACGGCGACAGCAAAGTTCTCAAGGAATGCACACTACCGTTAACAGGAAAAGCTGTGGTTGATCGGATCATCACCAATCTTGGCGTTCTGGACGTGGTAGAAGGTGGATTGAAAATCGTTGAGTGCGCAGATGGCGTGACCGAGGAAGAACTTCGAAGCGCAACTGAAGCGACGATTGTCTAACCTCGACACTGCGGGCGATGCGCCCTTGTAGCTAGGCTCACCAATTCGTCGCGAACCCAACGTTGACGTTAACATATCTTAGGGGTGCGTCTGGTCGTTACAGGCACGTGCGCATTTTTTTGTTGTGCCCGCTCAAATAAGGATCAGCCTGATTGGATTAATATAATCAGGGACTAGTGGCGGGAAAATGTGCCCTCCACGGTCATTATTTCATTGCAGCGAAGACACAGCCATCAGTGATCAGTTCCGGCGGCGTCTTGCACAAACCACGTGCGACCTGAAACGCTGCCAGCACTTTTGGAACGTAATCGCGGGTCTCGGCGTAAGGCGGTACACCATCATGATTGAGCACTGATCCTTCACCGGCATTGTACCCGGCCAGTACCAGAATAGGGTCGTAGTCAAATTTGCCCATCAGCCAGTTCAAATACTTGACCCCGCCCAGAATGTTCTGCGCAGGCACCAGACTGTCGATGACCCCAAAACGCGCAGCGGTTGCCGGCATCAGCTGCATCAAGCCCTGCGCACCTGCACCGCTTACCGCATCCGGCTTGCCGGCTGATTCAACGGCAATGACCGCAAGAACCAAAGCAGGAGAAACCTCGGTTCCAATCGTCGACTTCAATATCTCGATTCCCTGTACGCGGGCGATATCCTGCATATGTTGCAGTCGAGGGGTGGAAACCGGGCTATTGGATCCTGACAGGGTATTCAGCGCAAGCTCCAGTCGGCCTGGCCCTGACTGCGCCAGATCAGGCGATATTTTATCCCAGAACCAGACATACTGACCAATCGGCGCTGCTTTGTCAGGACTCGCCTCAGTGGGCTCTGCCACTGGGGCCGACTTTCGGAACTGGGTCGCAGGATCAATCTGCACCGTAATCCGCTTTCCAATCTCCGATGTTGGGGGTTTGATCCGCTTGGCACTGAACTCCGGGAAAGGAGCCGGGCCCTCTGGCCAACCCGAACTTGGTCCGATCAACGCCAGACTCAGAATTATTATTTTCATATACCGCATTTTTTCTGCGATCTGCCCGCCTCTGGGTACCATTGCCTTTGATATTGCAGAAAGAAGTCGCTCAAACCAGCAAATCAGGCCTCAGAACATGGCAATATTGCCTTATTGTGCCTTCAAAACACTATCTTCGCGCAGGCCGCGCTTTTCTTCTTGAATTTTTATGCTTTATTTTCCGAGGGTTGTGAATTTTTCGCAATAAATTCAGCCTTTGTTAAAAAAGAATTGCCCTGCGTCAAATTCATGCCCCATTCCAATAGCATAAAGACTGCATACCAAGTCGGACAGGGTCTGAGA
>RCNF010000459.1_pt1 | contig 20723 bp, 16 predicted proteins | sample 2041311 | NCBI WGS metagenome assembly RCNF01 (sample SAMN09708228, study PRJNA481090) | Marine sediment metagenome, whole genome shotgun sequencing project. | biome: marine sediment; feature: ocean; material: sediment; isolation source: Sewage treatment plant 2 marine sediment (STP2) ... | reverse complement strand
ACTTCATTTGCGGTGTTTGGAGAAGATGGCCAACGCTTTTTTTAAGATCTCACGCTCCTCCTCCACATCTGCTAGCTTCTTCTTCAGTCTCATCAGCTCTTCTTCATGAGGCTTCATCCGCCCCTTGCCGGGAAAGGCATGCTCTGGGTCCTCGAAGTACTCAGCAAAATGGGGCTTTCTGCCGGCGTGGGCTCGAGCCAAGTTGGAAAATGTCGCCTGCAACGTCGGGCTCAGCTGGACCTTCTCGTAGTTGCCAGGCTCGGCCTTCGCCTCGATCAGATAGTGCGGGACACCGCTAATTCGCTTGCGGAGGATTCCAAGCAGCCCACCGTCGTACCCAACCTGGGTGAGGATCGGTTGGTCCCAGCCCTGACCAACCTCACGGCCCGCCGACTGCGTGACACGCACGCCGTGGACGGTGAAGAAGCCACCGGCGTCACGACTTACGTTGCCCGTTTCTTGGTCAATGCTCCAGCCTCCGACCTCGTTGAGCGCGATATCGACGACAACCATTGGACATGATTCCCGCTGCTCGACAAACCAAGCCTTCGCCTCTTCAATCGTCCCCACTTGGGACCAATCACGCATCGACTCAACGTGGACCTCAGCCCGCGTTATCGACACCTCCATCCCCCGTCCGGTCGCAAATGCTTGATAGTCACGAACCGTGGCGGCAAAACTCTTGTCCGGTTGTGTCATCGGCGCAGCGCCTTCTCTATTGCGTTAGTCACGTATTCGACATCATCGGTAGTCATCGAGTTGTGAAGCGGAAGACGAAGGACCCTTCTGCCTAGATCTTCAGTTATCGGCAGGTCCGACGCTCTATATCCAAGACGTTTCCCCATGGGAGATGAATGTAGCGGTACGTAGCCGATATAGACACCAATTTGTTGGACTGCGAGATTGACGCGAATCTTCTCTGCGACGTCGAAGCTTTCCGCGATGATGAAGTAGCTGTGTGCATTGACCGACCTGTCTGGCGGAATGTCAGGCACCGCGAACGGGAGCCTTCCCGCTGCCGGGCGCAGCCTTTCGTCATACGCTTTGTAGAGGGGCCGTCTTTCGCCAACGTTCTTATCGATGTGCTCCAATTGGGCAAACAGGAACGCGGCCTGCAGCTCACTCGGGTAGAAGCTCGAACCCGGCTCGACCCATGTGTACTTGTCGACCACCCCGCGGAACATCTTGGTGCGATTGGTCCCGCGCTCCCACATGTCCTCTGCTCGATCAAAGAGGTCGGGATCGTTGATATAGAGCGCTCCGCTGAGACCGGCATGGACATTCTTGGTCTCGTGGAAAGACATGGTCGCAAGGGGAGCGATGGTGCCGAGCCACTCATCGCCAATCTTCGCCTCCAGCCCCTGAGCCGCGTCCTCTACCAATTCGATAGATGTCCCCTCAGTCAGCTTGCTGAGGCCTTCCATGTCGGCGCCGATTCCGCCGTAGTGTACGGGTACGATTGCCTTCGTCTTCGGCGTTATCCGCCTGGCAACATCCATGACGTCCATGTTCATCGTCGAAGGATCGACCTCGCAGAACACAATGTCAGCCCCTGTTCGGAGGAACGCGGAAGCAGTCGCGGTAAACGTATACGACGGGACAATCACCTCGTCTCCAGGTCCCGTTCCAAGCACCAGCGCTGCCAACTCCAATGCTCCGGTACAACTGTGGGTGAGCAGCACATGCGGTATGCCGTAGCGTTCCTGGAGCAGTCCCTGAGCTCGTTTGGTAAACGGGCCGTTGCCGGCAAATTGCCTTGAATCAATGACCTCGGCGAGATACGCAAGTTCATGACCGGTAACGTACGGAACGTTAAATTTCACCGGCGCGCGTTCATCGCTCACGGCTGTCGATCCGATCTCTGACTATCCACCTTGGCGGGCGCCGCACTTCAGTCATGATTACCGCCACGTACCGACCGAGGAGCCCGATCGTGGCGAGCGTAGCGCCTCCGAAGAACATCACCGCGAGGAATGAGGAGGTCCAACCTTCTGGACTGTCCGCGCCACCTAGTGCACGCACCAGGTATACGAGGCCGACAATCGCTGCAATGAAGGCGACCGCAAAACCAAACCCGCTAATCCACAGCAGCGGAAGTGCCGAACTCTGCACGAAATTGTCGACAGTGAGCTTGATCGCTGATCGCAGCTTGAAGTTTGACTCGCCGTAGGCGCGCGGGGCATGCCGCACCGTGACATTGTGGACCGAGTCGGCGACCTCGAGGATCAGCGAGGGGAGCACTGGATGCCGTGTGCCGTGTTCGACCAGCGCCTCACCGACTGACCTGCGAAACGCACGGAAGCCCGTTTGGCGAAGGTGACTGCCGTGCGGGACAGCAAGATTGTGTAGCCGCTCAAATACGCGGCTGCCAAACCTACGGAATGGCCCATCGTTCTCGCGATCCCATGAGCCAATCGCTACATCCCATTCCGGCGCATCTTCCAATGCGGCGAGAAGTTTGGGTATTTCCTCAGGTGGATGCTGCAGGTCGTCATCCATCGTGACAACGACAGCACCCTCGGCTTCGGCTATCCCACAGAGCGTTGCCCCCATTTGGCCTATGTTCTTCTGAAGCCGGATCGCCCGCAAGGCAGGATGCTTGGTTGCCAGCTCCCCCAAACGTTCCCACGTGTCGTCCGGAGACCGGTCGTCTACTACAACGAATTCAGCGGCCAACCCGCTACCCGCGAATACCTCTTCAAGGTTTCCGAGAAGAGCATCCAACGAACTCGCCGCCTTGTAGGTAGGGATAACGACACTGACGTCTGGGGAATGAGTTGGCATGCGATTCAGATTAGCTGCGTGGTGCGAGAGGCCTCGTCACGCCTTCCTCACTACCTCCATGACTGGACCGGCGCGCCCAGCGCGGAAGCACCACCCCCAGCATTGCCAAACCGGTCCCTTCACCCATTACGAACGCAAGAGCAACCCGGTCGATAGGTGCCAGACCAGTCAGGATCAGGGTGACTACTGACACCAACAATCCGATGGCCCATCCAATCGCAAGGTATGCGCCACGAGCGGCAGCCGAGTAGACCTGGGTGACAAATAGAGCGCCAAGGCCGAACCCGACCCCGGCACCACCGAGTGTCGCCATTGCGGTGGTTGGCAGAAAGTCGTCACCGTATACCGCGCCCACAATCGGGCGAAGCAGCAGCGCACCACCCGCCGCGCCAGCCACCGCGGCAACCAGCGCCGCGATGCTGATCCGTGTCGCCCAACTCCACAGCCGTCCCGGATCAGTCCCATGAGCAAGCTCTGTGAAATCAGGGAGAACCCGAGCCACCACGTTGTAGGCGGAGGTCAACGGACCTCGCAACAGAGCAAAGGTCGTGAAGAAGATGCTTACGGCCACCGCATCTCCGCCGACAAAGCTAACGGCTATCGGGCCACCCGCAATGATCAGCTGGCTGGCCGTTGTTGCCAAGACAAGCCAAGCAAGGAACGTGCCCGGCTGAGCGTCAACTACGTGATGGTCGTCAGCGCTCTCGGTTTTGGAAAACGGTCTGGTCAACAAGGTGGCGAGGGGTGCGGCCGCGATGACGGCTGCAAATGCGATGGCGTTTCCGTTGCTTGCCGCCGCAACTAAAGCTCCGACCAGGAGAGCCGCCGCCTCGAGACCGATCGACATGCCATACGCCGCAAAGCGACGGTTGCCGGCTAGCAGCCCCCGCCCTGCAGACATAAGCGCTCGCGACACGACAATGAGACCTATCAGCACTACATATGCCGCGGAGCCATCGAAGAAACGATCCAGCGTCAGCGCAGTGAAGAAGACCCCGATTAGAAAGGCCGAGAGGAACGCAGCGAACATGTGACGGCGAATGCTTGCGAGTTGGGAGGGGGTGCGTGTCACCACCAGCGCCCGAGTGAGGTGCTGCTCCGCCGGCAGCAAAAGGATCGTGTGAAGGAGAAACATAAGCGTCCACAGCAGCGCAACAGGTGCGAAGTCATCCGGTCCGAGGGAGCGACTCGCAATAGCCTGGTATCCGAGCACCGCCACCGCGGCGAAACCGGTGGCCGCGATTATCAGGCCGGTTCCTTGCCTATCTCGTTGTCGGTCCTGCGGAGCTCGTTCGTGCATCCCGGTACCGTAGCCAGGATCTGGCCAATATCTGACAGCAGCGGTTGGCCTCAACCAAGAACGTCGGCGTCGGCCAGCAGCGGCGCCGCCATGTCACGATCTGACAGCATCGGTTCGGCACCGTCCAGCGGCCAGTCGATACCGAGCGCCGGATCATCCCACTTCACTTCACGTTCACAGTCTGGTGCAAAATACGCGGTCACCTTGTACAAGACTTCTGTCGGATCATGCTGCGCCAAGAATCCATGAGCAAATCCGGGCGGCACCCACAGTTGTAGATGATTCTCGGCAGACAGCACCCTGGTCACGGCCTCGCCGAATGTTGGAGAGCTCCTTCGGATATCGAGAGCCACCATGAAGGCTGACCCGGCGGCGACACGGACCAGCTTCCCTTGAGGCTTCCGAATCTGATAGTGCAGACCGCGAACGACATTTGCCTGCGACTGTGATTGATTGTCTTGCACAAAGGGTTCCGTGCACCCGGTGGCTGCGACGAACTCAGCAGCATTCCAGACCTCGAAGAAGTGGCCACGTTCGTCTTGATAGACGTTCGGCTGCAGGAGAATCACGTCGGGGATAGCCAGCGGGGTCGCTTCTATTATCATGTGTTGCTGATCTTAGATGGGCGCCACAGGAAGTTCGGCCGCTACTGCGGGCGAACTTGGCGGCCCATGCGCAAGGCTGATCGGGACGGTTAACTTGGCGATGTTACGCTACGTCGCGGCCCTCAGCGCTACCGCTACCACGAGGGAGGAATTCGGTTTTGAAAGTGGTAATCCTGTGTGGCGGCAAGGGCATCCGCATCCGCGAAGTGTCGGATGAACTCCCAAAACCGATGGTTCGGATTGGGCGATATCCCATTCTCCAACACATCATGGATACCTACAGCGCCCATGGATTCGATGAGTTCGTATTGGCCTTGGGATATCGTGGCTGGCAGATCAAGGAGTACTTCCTGAACTACCGCGCTGCCACCCAGGACCTCGAGCTGAACCTGAAGGATGGCACGTCGGTTACGCACAATGCTGAGGACGTCATCCCACCATGGAAGGTCATTCTGGCGGAGACCGGACTGGACTCCCAGACAGGGTCCCGGGTCTCCCAGATCCAGCAATACACCGACGGAGACCCGTTCTTCCTGACCTACGGGGACGGCGTCGGAAACGTTGATATCGGCGCACTTGTCGATTTCCACCGCTCTCATGGGAAGCTCGCCACCATCACGTCGGTACGCCCGCCATCACGGTTCGGCGAGCTATTGATCGAAGGCGACAACGTCAAGCGTTTCGAAGAGAAGCCGCAAGCGCACGGTGGCTACATCAACGGTGGGTTCTTTGTCTGCGAGCAAGGGGTATTCGATTATCTCTCGGATGACCCGACCCTGTCATTCGAGCAGGAGCCGCTGCGGAGACTGGCCGAGGACGGACAGTTGATGACCTTCAAACACGATGGCTTCTGGATGCCCATGGACACATCACGCGAGTACATCCTGCTCAACGACATGTGGAAGAAGGGTGACGCACCCTGGGTCTCCAAGCCGGGGAGCGGCGGCTAGTGGCTTTTGGTTCGTTTTATGCGGGCAGGCGAGTACTGGTAACCGGCGACACAGGATTCAAGGGCAGCTGGCTTTGCGAGTGGTTGCTCATGCTCGGCGCTGAAGTCCACGGTGTCGGACTCGAGCCCGACACCGACCCTTCGGTATTCGAGAGCCTTGGGTTGCGCACCAGAATCCGTCATCAAACCATCGACATTCGGGATCGCACCGCCATACACGCCGCCATCGCTGAGCTGCAGCCGGCGATAGTCTTCCATCTCGCCGCACAATCCCTGGTTCGCCGCTCGTACCTCCAACCTCTCGACACGCTTGAGACGAACATCGTTGGGACCGCAAACGTGTTGTCGGCCGTTGCGCATGCGTCCGCCGACCATGACTTCTCGTGTGCTGTCGTCGTGATCACGTCAGACAAGTGTTACGAAAACACCGAAACAGGTAGGGCCTTCAGCGAGACCGATCCAATGGGCGGTGCCGATATCTACAGCGCTTCCAAGGGCGCAACCGAACTGATCGCGTCAGCGTGGCGAAGCTCGTTCCTCGGAGGGAGCAATGTTTCGTTGGCAACTTGCCGAGCTGGCAACGTCATCGGCGGTGGTGATTGGGCCGACGATCGGATCGTGCCCGACTGCGTTCGCTCGCTGCGCTCCAACGCCACGATCTCAGTTCGCAGCCCTGCCTCGGTGCGGCCCTGGCAGCATGTCCTCGAACCACTCTCGGGCTATCTGCTTGTTGGATCTCTTATGCAGGCCCGGCCTGCGGTGGCTTCGGCTTGGAATTTCGGACCCAATCCGGAATCGCATAAGACAGTCGGTGAACTCACCGAGGCAATCGTCACCCATTGGGGCTCAGGGGAATGGAAAGCAGAGCCGACGGCGGACGGCATGCACGAGGCCGTGCTGTTACATCTCTCAATACAGAGAGCAACCGATGAGCTCAATTGGCACCCTGTGTGGGGTTTCGCATCCACCGTCAAAATGACGATTGACTGGTATCGCAATACATTAGAACGGGATCCGGCCGACGCCGCGGCGTACACCCAAGACCAGATCTCAGAGTATCAGCGGCAAGCAGAGAGTCTGGAGATTCCGTGGGCGATCAGCAAGTAGACAGCGGTTCCTCCCGATCCAAGCGGCCAGTTGTAGCTCCTCCTGGCGGCCACCGAATGCTCATCGTCGGCATGCATGGCTTTATCGGCAGCCATGTCGCACAGGCCGCCCAGTCGGCGGGGATCGATGTCATCGGGATATCACTGCAAAGCGACATCGAGCAGGCCCCGCGCTTCCATGAGTCGATCGGGCTTGACCCCGTGACCTCCGTCGTCGGCGATGCGACTGATGCGAAGACTCTCCAGAACGCAATCGAGCAGTACGAGCCGGACATCCTCGTCAACGCTGTCGGCGTCATCCGGACCGCACAAACAGGGAATTGGGTCGGCGGCTATGCGGTGAACTACAACACGGCTGCAGCCACCATCGATGCTCTAGCGATGACCGATGACACGAAGAAGCCATTCACCATCTGGATCGGTTCTCAAGCCGAGTACGGCAACGCTGCACCACCGTGGACCGAGACCACTCGCGAACAGCCGTCCTCTGCCTACGGCGCCAGCAAGCAGGTTGCATCGGCTCTCATCCTGTCCGGGCAAAGATCCGGGCTTTTCGATGCATGCGTCATCCGCTTGCCAATAGTGTTTGGTCCCGGCCAGGCGCCGATCCTCATCGTGGCCAGCGCCATCTGTAGTGCCTTGACGGGCCAGCGACTGCCCATGACCGCAGGTGAACAGCGGCGCCGGTTTGCGTACGCCCCCGATATCGCCAAATCGGTGGTTGCGCTGGGCCGACAAGGCATCTCAAGCCCGCTACCACCACTGGTGAACTCCCCCGCTTCCGAGCCGATCGCGGTTCGCCAGGTGATTCGGACCCTCATTGCGCTTATGCCAACCATGCAGGTCGACTTGGGTGCAATCGAGTACCGGACTGGCGAGATCCTCGAAGCGTGGCCTGACTCCGGTCTCGCCCAATCGATCGGGTTGACCGCGGCTACCCCGCTCAAACAAGCCCTTGCTGAGACCGTTGCTTGGTATCAGGCCAATGCTTGGTTCGTGGAGAATCTCACCCGATGAGCAGCGCTTCACTGGCCAGCGAAACAGTAGTTCTCGGCGCTGGTCTTGCGGGACTCGGCTTTGCCACTGAACTCCCCGGCGTGCGGCTCTTCGAAGCGAAGCGGCATCCGGGTGGCCACGCATACTCACACCAGGCTGACGGAGTGTTCTTCGACGAGGGTGCCCACATCTCTCACACCAAGGATGCCACATTCCGGGATTTGATCCACCGAGCCGCAGGCGAGGTACATACAGGCCTCGCCAGCTCAGTGCGCAACCGTTGGAACGGAGTGTGGACCGGCTACCCCGTGCAGAATCATCTCCGTGACCTCCCCGAAGAACCACGGATCAGTGCTCTCACCGACTTGATCCTGGAACAGGTCGACTCTGCAGAAGAGACGGTTTCCTCGTATCGCGATTGGTGTGTGCGGCAATACGGGGAATACCTCACCGACAATTTCTACGAGGTGTTCACCACCAAATACTGGCGCAGGTCCGCTTCGGAACTGGCGACCGATTGGTTGGGGGGTCGGCTCATCCCATCCGACCTGCCAAACATCATCAGGGGCGCCTTCAGCGACCAGATCTCTGACCAGGCGACCTTCGCCACATTCCACTACCCAAAGCGAGGAGGTTTCTTTGGATTCTTCGAAGACCTCTACAGCGACCTCGACATTGCGTTTGGGAACAAAGTCGTCGAAATCGACCTGCACCGCAAGACAATCTCATTCGAGTCCGGGGCGGATGAAGGCTTCGACCGACTGGCAACCTCGATCCCGCTCCCGACACTCATCAATGCCATCAAAGACGTACCGGCTTCAGTCCGTGATGCCGCCGGTCAACTGCACCACACCAAGATGCTCTGCGTCAATGTGATCGTGGAGCGCACTGATGTGACCGACTCGCCCTGGTGCTACATCTACGACCACGACATCGAACCAGCTCGCATTTCGTTCCCGGCCAACCTCTCACCTGGCAGCGTCCCTAACGGCTCGTCGGCGATCCAAGCCGAGATCTTCCGCGACGAAACCGAGCTATGGGGAGACCAAGACGCTCTCGCCGAGGCGACTGTCCAACAGTTGGGGGACCTACTGGGTTTCGACGCAAAACGGGATGTCACCACCCTTCACACGGTTGACGTTTCGCATGCATACGTCATTTCCGACCACAATCGGGCCAACGCAGTGGACCACATACTGTCGTGGCTTTCCGATCAGCACATATCCAGTATGGGTCTGTACGGCAGGTGGAAGTACCTGTGGTCTGATGCTGCGTTCCGATCGGGTCAGCAGGCCGCGATGAGCATGAAGGCAGAAGATGGGCACCATTGAAGTCACGCTGGCTTTGCCGGCGTACAACGAGTCGGAGAACATATCATCGGTCCTCGATGCCTCCATAAGGGCACTGGAGAGTCTTGGCACGACATGGGAAGTGATCGTGATCGACAACTTCTCCAGCGACAACACCACCGAAGTTGCCCAGACCTACGCAGATCGTGATCCCAGAGTTCGTGTCATCCGGCATGATCGAAACCGTCTTTACTCGGGCTCGTGTGCGACTGCCATCCGCGAGGCGAACGGCAATCGTGTTGCCATCATGGACTCCGACGGGCAAGCTCTAGCCGCAGACCTGCCGCTCTTTATGGAACGCCTTGATAATGGCGCCAACCTTGTGTTTGGCTGGAGGAAGGAGCGCAACGATCCGTTCTCCAGATTGGCGATCTCCGCAGTATTCAACTGGCTTGGCAAGTTCAAGTTGAAGTTCCCGTTCCACGATCTCAACTGCGGCTACCGCGTCTTCGATCGCGCCTTCCTCGAGGTCGCCGAGATCAAGCATGAAATCAATCTGGCGAATCCCGAACTCTATGTAAGGGCGTACAACGCAGGACTGACTGTCGATGAGGTCGCGATCCAACATCTCCCGCGCGCCGGCGGAGATTCATCTCACGACTTCCTCCGAAGCGGGAAGCTCTTTGTGAATGTGTACCGCTACTTCTCGGCGCTCCGCAAAGAGATGAAGACCCGCTAGTCGAGCCGCTTACCGATGTGGACAACCGCCCGATCCTCAAGGGGTCTCCGGATAGCCCAGGCCGCAGCCGCGACTATTGCTACGACCAACCCGGCAAGCAGCGGAGCGGTCAGCCAGACCACCAAGACGGTGTGCTTGGGAAGTTCCATGTAGCCGTCACCGATAGGAGTGACCAACATCGCCAGAATGGCGCTGGTCCCGAGGAACGCGGCACTCATGCCATAGGATCGCCACACCGGATCGGATCTCCTTCTGATAGCCGCCCCAGTGCCGAGACTGACGGCGAGCAGCCATACCGCGGGAAGCCATACCGCGATCCCGGTGCGCAGGCCCTGGAGTGCCGCCGACATCGGATCCCAGCGATCTGTGAGGGGTGCTTGCGCCGTAGTTCCGCTCAGACCTTCGCCAGTACCTTCGTAGTTGCCAAGGTATGGCACGCGAAAGTCGGGCATAGCCTCGATTGTCTCCCCCACCATGGTCAAAAGACGATCGGGGTGACGAATCAGGAACCGCAACTGCTTGCTGCGGGTCATTTCTTGCTGGAACCGCTTGTAGTCAGGGTGATCGGCGGCGTTGCCACCCGGGTTGAAGAAGTTTGTTCCTGCATAGGGGGCCAGACTCGTCGGCAACCCCATTTCTGCGAGGTCTGCGACGGGGTCATCGGATGCGGCCAAGATCCCAAAGAACATCGAGTTGTACTCGTTGGCGTCGGCAAAGAAGCTGCCATCGGAATTGGAATAGACCGCAGCACCACCAACCAACACGATGACACTCAGTATTGGCCCGACCATGCCCCGCCAGTTGAGCCGGCCGACCAGCCACGGTGTGGCCAGCAGCATGGCAACCGTCGGTATGACGAGAACCAACAACTGCGCTTTGGCTGTGATCGCAACCAGTGCAACGGCGACTACGAGGAGGTAATCAACGGGGCGGTGGTCGTCCAACCTGGCGTGACGGGCAACGACAACGAGCAGAGCAGCCGATCCGATGAATGCCGCCGGATCCGAGTAGTAGGAGGTCAAGTAGCTAACGAATCCGATGTCGGCCCACAGTGCGAAGGAAATCGCCACCAGGGTGACCTTGGTCCAGACCCGACCCGGCAGAACATGGACGGCGAATGCAGCTATGGCCGCAAGCGACAATGCCCCCAGGACACCAAGGTACCGAATGTCGAACTCGCTCGAAGATACCGCCAGCCCATACAAAACGAGCACGGGCCGGATCATCAGGCTCATCGATGTCGGGTATGTGTATATGTTTGTGGCAGCGTCCTGGATGCAGACTCGGGAGCTGTCGGTGGCGAGGGTGAAGTCCAGGCCAAGCCGCTGCGGCACGTCGATACCGAATCGGCACCACAGACGCGCTCCATCACCATTGTTGGCCAGACCGACGTCCTCCCCCAAGAACAACTGCATCATCACAACTATCGCAACGGCGACCCCGGTCAGCACGGCTGGCATCGAGCTTCGCAGCCTTGATCCCGGACGGGGCCATGCAGCGGTGATGCGACGAGGCCAAGTACGGGTGCTGATCGGCTTCATTCCTAGCTTGGTGCGGGCGGGGACGCCGCCGATAATAGGGAATCCGTTAGGCGACCCAGGTTTGGCGCCGAAAGCATCCTCGGTACTAGTAAATCGGTGCGAGCCGACACGGTCCTTTCATACCAGTCACCTAGGCTCACAAACTATTCATGGTTTTCTCGTCAGTCACATTCCTCTTCTTTTTCCTGCCGATCTGCCTCGCCGGGTACTACCTGGTTGGCAAGCGGCTGCGGAATGCGTGGCTGCTGCTGTCCTCGCTGGTCTTCTACACCTGGGGCGGTGGCGCTCTCGTCTCACTGCTGATCATCAGCACGGTGGTCGATTACGCGATGGGCTGGGTCGTGAGCTCAGGGGTGAGCACCGGCAGCCGGCGTCTTATCCACTTGGGCGTGGCCGGATCTGTTCTTGTCAACCTTGGGCTGCTCGGATACTTCAAGTACGCCAACTTCCTGGTCGAACAGTTGAACTCGCTTGGTCTCGGTGAGATTGCCTGGACCTCGGTAGTCCTTCCGATCGGGATCTCGTTCTTCACGTTCCAGTCGATGTCCTACACGATCGATGTCGCCAGGGGCCGTGTTGAACACCTGCGCAACCCGCTCGATTTCGGGCTGTATGTGACACTGTTTCCACAGTTGGTCGCTGGGCCAATCGTTCGCTTCCACGAGATCTCAGATCAACTACACAACCGGGTACTCAGCCTGGAAAGGTTTGCGCTCGGTGCGACCCGCTTTTCTCACGGATTGGCTAAGAAGGTGTTGATCGCCGACTCGGTGGCGCCGATCGCCGACGCGGCGTTCCAGACGGATGCGTCCGGTCTTGGACTCGCCGGTGCCTGGCTCGGGATCGCGGCCTACACCATCCAGATCTACTTCGACTTCAGCGGCTACTCGGACATGGCGATCGGCCTCGGCAACATGCTGGGGTTTACATTTCCCGAGAACTTCCGCCGCCCCTATTCGGCAGTGTCGATCACCGACTTCTGGCGCCGCTGGCACATCACCCTCTCCAACTGGTTCCGCGACTACCTGTACATCCCGCTAGGGGGCTCGCGTGGCAGCAACGGGCGAACCCTGGCGAATCTGTGGATCGTCTTCGTGCTCACCGGCATCTGGCACGGCGCCAACTGGACGTTCCTGCTGTGGGGGCTCTACCACGGGGCCTGGCTTGTGGCCGAGCGACTGACCGGGCAGCGCCCCGTCGGCGACGGTGCGAGTTGGGCGCCTCTCCGGCGGGCCATCACGCTGCTTGCGGTGATGGTGGGATGGGTACTGTTCCGCAGCCCCGACGCCGGTTCAGCTGTCGAGTACCTCGGAGCCATGTTCAGCACCGGTGGAGTCACCCCTGAAATCATCACGGACGCCATGGACACCCGCGCTCTAATCGCTATGGGCCTCGGCATAGCGTCGGTGCTGATTCCCGGCAACATCGTCGGCGGACTGCTCGTCACCGGTTGGCAAGGCGCCCGCGGCGCTGTCGTCCGAGTTGCCGAGGTTGCCATTGCCCTCCCCTACGCCATGGTCATAGTCGCCAGCGGATCATTTAGCCCCTTCCTCTACTACCAATTCTGAGGTCACCGTGAAACGAATCGAAGCCAAGGTTCTTGCCGCAATCTTTGTTGCGTTGATCTCGATTCCCGCGGTCGTGTTCGTCATCGGGATGAGGCCCGAGCCAAATCAGAACCGCCCGCCAACGCCGCTGCCAGAGATCACCGTTGAGGGCATCATGGATCGAGAACTGACCCCGCAGCTCGACCAATACCTCGAGGACTCGCTGATCATCACCCCCGGGGCAGTTGCAGCAGAGGCTTGGACCGATGTCGCTCTCGGCGACAACCCGAACGAGGAAGTGACGATCGGAACCAACGGCTGGCTCTACTACACCTTCTCGCTGAGTCGGCCCTGCCTTGCCAGCGAAGATGTGGCCACGTTTGTCGACGTTGTCGAACGTGCCACCCGTGTTGTGGAGGCTACGGGACGTGAGCTGATCGTTGCGATCGCTCCCGATAAAGGCACGATCATCCCCGACTATCTGCCCGACGACGACACCTGCCTCGCCGAGAACGCCGACGCCCTCAACGGTCTCGCCGGCCCGGATTCGCTGCTGACGGTGTGGGACGAGATGCGGACTGCCCGCGCCAACGAGCGCCCAATCTATTTTCGTCTCGACACCCACTGGACCAACGAAGGTGCCGGTGTGATGGCCAAGGCAATCGTAGAACGACTGGTTGCAGGCGGCTGGTCTGATGATGCGATTCGGGAGATCGCAACGGTCGATCACGACGGTGACCTGACCGCCTTGCTGGGTCTGCCATCTACCGAAGAAGCGATCGAATTGGAGACGTCGCTACCCGACTCAGAGCAGACCAGGGAGACCAGGCCGCTGCTGACTGCCGCTGCCGTCGAGTACGACAAGGTTGTCGCCGTTGACTTCACGGCGACCAACCCGGTTATCGGCGGAGCGACTTTGGTAATGCATGACTCCTACGGCTGGGCGCTTACCCCGATGTTGTCGCCCTATTTCGAAAGGGCGGCTTTCATCGCCGAGACCGACCCCAGCGGCGGCCACATGTGGGATGACGTGGCAGCCGCGGAGACCATCATCCACGTCTCGGTGCAGCGCTCGCTCCATGAGATCATCCTCGACAAGGACCTGGCTGCATCGTTCGTTGCCGCGTTTGCCGACGAGTTCACAATGACCGAGCAAGGAACCAAGGAAACCGGCGAACGCCTGGAATTGGCCGCGACTGACGCAGATATCTACGTCGTAGTCGAGATGTCCGCAGGCGCCGAGTCAGCCGAGGTCGCGTACAACGACGCCACCCTCAAGCTCAACCGCGACTCGCCCCGTGCCGCCTACCACGTTGGCCCCGGCGGAACGATGTTCTTTGCAGGCGAGGTCGACTACCGCATAGTTTCTGTTGGCGGGTAGGGCCTAGCCCCGTAATTCGAAGGCTTCATCGACAAGCGCTGTGAACCTCTTGCCGATTTCCAGGTAGTGCACTTCGCGGGCGCGCTCGTATGCGGCACGGCCGTGGCTGGGGCCCAGATCACGACCCTCGAGCAGAGCATTCAGCAGAGCCTGGCCGCTATCTGCCCAATCAAACAACACCCCGGTCTCGCTATCCACTAGCCCGGCCATACATCCATTCGCGGAAGCGATCACCGGACGGGCAAAGGAGTATGCCAACAGCAATGCGCCGCTATTCAGCGCGGTCTGGTGCGGCAAGACTGCCACGTCAGCGGCGTTCATATACAGCTGCACATCGGCGTCGAGGACCGGATTGAAGTTACTGATCACGTTGGGATTGGCCCGTGCCCGATCGACTATGTGGCGGACCTCCTCAAATCGCCCCGGCTTACCGACAAGCAGCAGCTTGGCTGCCGGATCCTGGCGTGACACCTGGTCGAACGCGTCGAGCAGCTTGTCGATGCCCTTGTACGGCCGAATCTGACCGAAATGCAGATACACGAAATCATCGGCACCCAGACCCAGCCGGTCTCGGGCGGTCTCCTTGTCCACCAGATTCGGATACACATCGATGTAGCTCGGGTGAGGAATCACTCGCACTTTGCTCTGGGGAATCTCAAACCATTCCGCACACGCCGCAACTGTTTCGTCGCACATCACATGGACAAGGTCGACGCGGTCGGCAATCTGCTGCCGGAGCTGTGCTTCCAACTCGAGGTCTGCAGACTCGTGGGGCATGGCGTTGTGCACCGTCCAGATGGAAGGTATGCCGCGGGAATGCATCTCGTCGATCGCCTCGAGGAATCGCCGGTAGCGGACCAGCCGGTCCGGCTCGTCCGCCGCACCACCGAGAACTGGTGCGGTCCAGTTGAGATGAAACACCGTCCTCCGGTAAGCAGCAGCCCGCACCGTCGCGGTGAAACTGAGGTCGTTACTCACCGGAATCGCAACGCTGCGTTGGTCTCGCAGGTCCGACCACATCATTTCCAAATACGGGTTGTCTCGGTAGTCGGGGAAATAGCTAACGACCACTCGACCTTCGGCCGGGGTGGCAGGCGTTTGATCCAGCTCTGCGACGAGCGTGTCGAAATCAGCAGCCCGGCTGCGGTAGCTGTGGCGTCCGCGCACCAGCTCTTGTAACCCTTCCGCAACCGCCGCCGCCGCACCCGAGTCGAGATGGCGTTCCACCAACCCGAACAAGTCTCCAGCCGAGGAAAACACCGACACATCTTGAAGCCCTAGCGCCGCAAGCCCGTTTGCCCGGTTCGTCATCACGACAGCACCACAAGCGGCGGCCTCAAAGAGGCGAGAATTCACGTTGCCGTAGCCAGCGGTGGTGTGGTTGAAGTCGTCCAACACAATCTGTGCCTGGCTATAAAGCGAAGGCAGCGCAAAGAACGAAACAGGACCCTTGGCATACGGGGTCAGCTGAGGAGCAATCCCTCGCTGTTCGCCGAACAGTGCAAGCTGAAAGCCGGGCGGTCTTTCCTTCAGATGGGAAAACACCTCACGCTCTTTCCCCCATTGGTTCACAGTCGTAACGACACCATGCCTGGTCGTTGGGTGAGCCGTCGGTTTGAACAGTTCGGTGTCGACGCCAATCGGCAGAAGCCCGGTGCGACCCGGGTAGACCATCTGCAGCGCATCCAGCGACTCCGACGAAGAGGCCAGCACCATGTCGTAGAGAGCGAGCCACGGTTGCTCGACCCAGACCGCGGTCTGATTACGCACCCAGGCGATTGTCTTGACCTCCGGAGGGAGTCTGGTCACGTCAACCGTCTCCAGCATGGCCACGTATAGCTCGGTCCCGTCAGGCGGGTCGTACCAGCGGTCCTGCGGCAGGTAGACCACCTCGTACCCGATCTCCGCTAGGCGTCGGCCCAGTCCGACCGCGGTATAGACATCGCCGCGGCCCTTGGAGAGATCCGTCGTATAGACAGCGACAGCAACGGCCTTCCCCGAGCCACTGAACGCAACCCGGCTGAGCGCCTCCTCATACTTGCGCCTCATTACAGCGTCCTCGACAAGGGTGTATTCGTGCGGCCGATCTGTTGGCGGGCCGGTCGACAGTGGAGCGGCCGGGCTCGATTCCGATACTGGCCTCCGCCACATCTTGCGCATTGCCCGCACCGGCAGGTGGTAGGCCGACGATGCGGCCCGACCGGTCTTCCAAGTGCGGGATTGGTAAACATCGGCAAGTCTCTTCTTGAGCAGGGCGATCTCATCACTCGCGGTCTTGAGATCGTTAGTACTGGGTTGTCGTGACGCCGCGGCTAGTGCTCGCTCGTAGCGCTTTCGCTCTGATGCAGTCAACTTCTGTTCCCTGGCCAACGCGGCTTCCAGTTCAATCAGGCGTTGCTGCAGCGATGCGTTGTCATGTCGAGTTTCCGCGGCTGCAGCTTCCAATTCCAGCTGCTGGCGCCGCAAGGCTGCCACCTCGGCGACGGCGACATCTCGCACCGCAGCCATCGCGTCACCCTCGGCGCTTTCCGACAACCGCTGCGCCTCCGCGAGTGCGGCGGCGGTTCTGCTGAGCTCTTTCCGCACGTCGGCCAGCTCCCTGGTGGCATCGGCAGGCGCCGCCCTGACGATGAACTGGTATGTCTGGGCCTCAGCCGAAGCCTCGAGGATCCTGTCCCGCAAGTCCGTGGGTAGAACAACATCGTGGACGGCCAGGGATGTCTGCTGTGCTGTGCGATGGGTTCGCTCAATCTGGGTGATGAAGAAACCCGATTGCTCGAGCAGCTCTCGGAGACTGGCCAGAGTGAAGAAGCGCAGGTGTGTCGAGTCGAGAAGCCCCGTGTCCTGGTAAGTGAACCGCCCATTGATCAGTTCAGCGAGAACCGCCTCGTGGCCCGCGTTGGGGATCGAGATGACGAGATACCCGTTGTCCTCGAGGAGGCTGCTGGCGACAATGGTCTCGAGGACAGAGCCCGGATCAACGAGGTGTTCCAACACGTCAGCCATGACGATTACGTCAAAACGCCCGCCGTTCAATCGCTTCGCCCATGCTGGATCGGAAAGATCGGCATCGATGACCTCACCAACACCGCGCTCCCGTGCCGCCACCAGTGACTCTCTGGACGTGTCGAGACACGTCACGATTTTGTCATCATGGTTGGCGAGATACGAAGCAACGACGCCGGGCCCTGAGCCGAGGTCAAGGACCCGAGGCCCCCCCGGACGCACCAGCCGATACACACTGGCAGCGGTGTTGTTGGGAGTGTCCGGTTCGAAAGTGTATTCGTAGTTGGCCATCTCACTCACCCGGCCTGTGCATTGCGTTTACATCGGCGCGGGGACCAGTAACGCCGGCCTTACCGTCTGCCAGTGCCCAGTCGACCAACTGATTGTGTGTGTCCAGCCAGTCCGGTGCCCGCGACGTCACTCGGGACCGCCATCCGTTGATGAACCCACCTAGACCTTCTTCTATCTTGTCGTCGCTCAGTTCGGTGAACTTCTTGGCAAACAGCACCCGACCCCTTATGTAGTAGTACGTGTAGTAAGGAGCGGGGAGGTCCACAGCAGACACCTGATAGTGCCAGTTTCTAGCAGCCGGGTTCATCACGCTCTTCCAGCCCTTCTTGGCAGCAGACACTTGAAAATCGGTCTCTTCGAAGTACAGGAAGTAGTGCTCGGGCAGCAACCCCATTTCTTCAAAGACACGTCGCCGCACCAGCATGCTATTGCCGGCCACATAGTCAACGTCATATGGGTCTCGCGTCCGCAGCTCAGCTAGCGGCTCACCGCGACGCATACTCTCAGCGATCGCACCCGCTTCCCAATGGATCCGACCACCGGCAAACTGGATGACCGGGGCATGAGCGTCACCAGACACATTGATCGACCCGGCGAACCCAGCGTCCGGGCGGAGCGCCATCGTTGTGAGCAACATCTGGAGGGTATTCGGTTCTACTTCGGTGTCCGGGTTCAGCACCCAGACGAAGTCGGCGTCTCGCTCGAGGGCGTAGCGGATCCCGATGTTGTTACCCCCGGCATAGCCGAGATTCTTGGGACTCAGAAGCACGGGGACCGCGGCACCGGAATCCGCCTCGAGGCGAGCAACATCATCGCCACCGGAGGCGTTGTCGACAATCACTGGGTGGATTGAACGATCGGAACCGCAACGTAGCGAAGCCAAACACCGTGCGATGTCACTGGGGTTTTGGTAGTTGAGCAGGATCGCAAAAACGCGAGGACCCTTGGTGAGAAACACCCAGCGAGTATAGGAACCACACCACCTATGAATAGGCCCTCCGTTTGACTACTGTCGCCCAAAGTGGGGGTTAGCGGCTTAGGAAGGCGTCCCGCTATTGAAAGGGCGTCGGCCATGCTCCAAAGGATCCGACTTGCGGCACTGGTGCTTCTGGTTGCTGTCTCCTCGCTCGCCCCTGCCGCCGCCGGTGCAACCGCAGTCACCGATCCAGTGTTGGCCGACAATGACTACACCGCCCCCATCGTCGACGAGCCTGATGGGATACAGGCCGATGGGATCCAAGGCGTTCTCGACGACGACCCGTTGACGCTTGTTCCCAAACTCCCCTTTGTGCAGCGTTACTCACTAGACGTTGACCATTGGGAAGTCTGGTTGTGTGGCCCGACCGGGTACACCGTCAATCAAGCCGTCACTGACATGGAGGCAGCGGCGGCCGAGTATTTCGACGCGATGTCAGGAGGACGCTACGAGATCTCGTTTACTGCAGGCGGGTCCATACCCGGCGACCCACGCTGTCTCAACGGATTCCAGGGAACCAATCCCACCTACTCGCCAATTGGTTCGCCAGAAGGTCTGCTCATCATCGATTCGGTGACAGGTGGTGGCTTCGCTTCGCCAGGCATCGTGTGCTCCGGCGACTCCAACTGCGACTGGATCTCAACCAAGTTCCCCGGCAATGGGCGCTATGCGGTTATTGGGTCGGGTTCACTGTCCTCATTCCCCTCGTTAGCCGTACATGAGATCGGACACACGTTGCAGTGGCCGCACTCCAACTCAGGGCAATCCGAGTACGACAATCCCATCGATCTGATGAGCGGTAACTCGACTCTGGGTGGGTGGACCGAGCCCTACCCGTATGGATCACTGGCCTTCAATCGGTACCAGTCCGGTTGGATCGACTCGGATGATGTCGCAATTGCCACCCCGATCTATCAGGAAGTGGTCCTGCAACCGTTTGACGCGACGGGAACACAGATGATCGCCGTGTTCACCAACACCCCCGGAGTCTTCTACACGCTGGGAACCAGGACCAGCAGCGCATTCGACCCGATTCCCCTTGAGTGGGAAGGCGTTGAGGTATACGAGGTCGATCACAGCTGTGCCGAGTTCAGCGGCCCGTGCCCAGGCATTTTTCGTAGTCAAACCCAGGAACCGCCCAATCCGGAGGGCGTCGCTCATGTCCTCCAGCCTGGCGAAAGCATTGTCCTCGAAGGCATTGAGATCGAGGTCATCGCAAGGACGGGGAGCGGTTACACCGTCGCCATAGGTGACCCCGACAACCGTCTGGCCTTTGTCGACATCGCCACCAGTTCGTTCATCCCCGACATCAGCTGGTTGGCCGGCAAATCAATAACCAATGGATGCAATCCACCAACCAACAGCCGGTACTGCCCCACTGCCTCGGTGACTCGTGGCGAGATGGCGGCATTCTTGGTGCGAACACTCGAGCTCGCTGCGAGCGGTGGCACCCAGTTCACCGACACGGTTGGAACCATGTTCGAGTCCGATATCGCCAAACTGGCGGCCGCCGGCATCACCAAGGGCTGCAATCCACCTGCCAACACCAATTTCTGCCCCTACGCTGCAGTAACCCGAGGGCAGATGGCTGCATTCTTGGTGAGGGCTTATGGGCTAGCGGATGATGGTGGCGGCAACACCTTCACCGACGACGACGGGTCTGTTTTCGAAGATGATATCGCCAGATTGGCGGCAGCCGGGATCACCAGCGGCTGCAATCCGCCCAGCAACACAAGATTCTGTCCGAATTCCCCAGTGACCAGAGAGCAAATGGCCGCGTTCCTATTCAGAGCAAGCTCATAGTGACCAACACTTGGTCTGCAGCTAGCCTGTCAACCCACAGTAGAGACTGTTCCGAGGAGATGTACCGATGAACGCATATCGAGTGTCAATAGCCAACCGGCGAATCATCTTGCTGGCGGTGATGTCACTGATCGCATCGCTGCTGACTGTGAACTTCAACGCGCCCCAGGCGAGCGCAACCGGAGAGACGATCTCCTTTGGAACGGACGCACAGAGCGTCGCCGAAAACGTTGGCGGCGTATTACCTGTGCCGGTGACATTGAACTACACCGGTGTGTTGACTGGAGAAGTCACGGCGACGGTCGCAGTGACGGGCACGGCCACTGACGGTGTGGACTACACCGTGTCTGGTACCGATATTGCGTTCCTTCTGAGTCCTACCCCTCCCATCCCACCTGACCCACCGTCCG
>RCNF010000457.1_pt1 | contig 20738 bp, 17 predicted proteins | sample 2041311 | NCBI WGS metagenome assembly RCNF01 (sample SAMN09708228, study PRJNA481090) | Marine sediment metagenome, whole genome shotgun sequencing project. | biome: marine sediment; feature: ocean; material: sediment; isolation source: Sewage treatment plant 2 marine sediment (STP2) ... | reverse complement strand
GAATTAATATTGTATTATCACTTATAGGTAATAGACCAAATGTATCAGCTAATACAAGTACACCATCAGACAGAACTATTTCAATATCGCCCATATCATCGCTATCACTATATGTAGAAGGATGACGGGCATATCTTGTATAGACGCCTGTCAGTTGCTCAGCAATGGGAGAATCATCAGCTATCAGGGGATAGCGAGGACAGAAGAAAACATCGCCCATTTCTAATATCATATATGCTTCTTCGAAATTATTGCCCGGGTAGAATGTCAAACTTGAGTCAACCGATTTAAACAGTGGATTCTTAAAGGTAAAACTGTTTCTATTTCAGGTGCAGGTAATGTTGCGCAATATGCCTGTGAAAAAGCAACTCAGTTAGGAGCCAAAGTGGTTACTTTATCAGATTCATCAGGTTATGTTTACGATAAAGAAGGCATTGATGCTGATAAATTAGAATTTGTAATGGAACTTAAAAATGAAAAACGAGGAAGAATTAATGAATATGTAGATAGATACCCTCAAGCTAAGTTCTTTAAAGGAGAAAGACCTTGGGGCGTTAAATGTGATGTAGCGATGCCATGTGCAACTCAAAATGAAGTTAATGGCGAAGAAGCGAAAACATTATTAAGTAATGGTTGTTTTGTAATAAGTGAAGGAGCCAATATGCCTTCTACACCAGAAGCGGTTCATGCATTCCAGTCAGCTAGAATTTTATATGCTCCTGGTAAAGCATCTAATGCCGGTGGTGTTGCAACTTCAGGTTTGGAAATGAGTCAAAACTCTTTACGAATCAATTGGAGTCGTGAAGAGGTAGATGCCAAGCTGAAAAAAATTATGACAGATATTCATGATTCTTGTATAGAATTTGGTAAGGAAGAAGATGGATATATTGATTATGTAAGAGGAGCAAACATAGCCGGTTTTGTTAAAGTTGCAGATGCAATGTTAGCACAAGGAGTTGTTTGATCGAAATTTATTTATTTACACAAAAAAGGGTTGCCAAATGGCAACCCTTTTTCTTTTTATATTTGTTAGGTATTGAATGAAGTAGCAAAATATAGAAAAATTATTCATGTTGATATGGATGCCTATTATGCATCTGTAGAACAGCTAGACGATCCAAATCTTATTGGGAAACCATTAGCTGTTGGGGGAGGTAGCGAAAGAGGGGTAGTGGCAGCTGCAAGTTATGAAGCGCGTAAGTTTGGAGTTCGTTCAGCAATGAGTGGCGTATTGGCAAGAAAAAAATGTCCACATTTAATATTTGTAAAACCTCGTTTCGATCGTTATAAAGAAATTTCAAATAAAATAAGAAAGATATTTTTTGATTATACTAATTTGGTTGAACCTTTATCATTAGATGAAGCTTATTTAGATGTTACACTTAACAAGCAGAATTTTCCATCAGCAACACTGCTGGCGAAAGAAATTAGAAAACGAATTTTTGATGAGGTAGGTTTAAGAGCATCAGCGGGTATTTCAATTAATAAGTTTATTGCTAAAGTTGCTTCAGATATTAATAAACCAAACGGGCAAAAAACCATACCTCCTGAAGAAGTAATTACTTTTTTAGAAGAGTTACCTATTGAAAAATTTCATGGTATTGGAAAAGTTACTGCAGCTAAAATGTATAATATGGGGATTTTCACGGGTAAAGATCTAAAAGAAAAGTCAATAGATTTTTTGACTGAACATTTTAAGAAGGCTGGAGGTCACTATTATAATATCGTACGCGCTATCCAGCATAGCGAAGTTAAAACAAACAGGATCCAAAAATCAGTTGCCACCGAACATACGTTTATTACAAACTTGACATCAGAGGTCTATATGTTGGAAAAACTGGAAAAAATTGCAGGCGAATTAGAAAATCGTCTGAAAAAATCGAAAATTATGGGTAAAACGGTCACTCTAAAAATTAAGTATAGCGATTTTTCAATACAGACTCGAAGCAAGACTTTACAAAATTATTTTAATGACAAAGATTCGTTTTTTGAGTTGGTCAAGGAATTATTATATCAAGAAGAACTGCATAATTCTGTGAGGCTTCTAGGTATAGCCCTAACCAATTTAAACACAAATCATAAACAAAAAGAAGAGTTATTCAATATTCAATTAAAATTGGAATTCTAAACAGTAACTTTGGAATAATAATTGTGGCATTTTAAATATAAATTATTCATTATGAGAAATTTAGTATACATATTTTTATTTGTTGGAATATTAATGTATAGTTGTGGTACACCAAAAAATGCAACAGCCACAACTGATAATCAACAGGAAGAACCCGTTAGAATAGCTAATGATAGTTTAGAGTATGAAATCATTGTCATTGATCTTGGTTTTAACAGTTATTTGGCTACTGCAAAACCTATGAATTATTATACCCAGAGTACATTGGAAGCAAAAAATAGAGTTTATGTTACCGAATGGAATATCAGAGCCTCAAATCTTTTGAGATATGATTCTAATATCTATGAAAATATAGTTGACTATCAGCCAAATATAGATTATGGTATGGAAGTCAATTATAAATTGTATCAGTATTTTCAATTTGCACAAAAAAAATACAAAATGCGTTTAGGTAGTTTTAGAATTGACTAAAAAGAAAATCTTTGGGGCCATCCCGTCTAATTCCTTCGTTGGCAAATGACTCAAATTGATCGATATACTTTCTAAAGAGGTTGGACAATAAGAAGCGTATATTGTAATAAGCTTCGTCGTTGTTTCTTGTAGTTCTCGCGCATAATTACTGTTAGCACTCCTCTGGATTTCTTTGGTTGTACAACTTCAAAAGCCAAACGGATATTATAACACTCCAAACGCATCTACTTTGAATGATAATTCAATTTTAACTAACTTTTTTTAATAAATGAGATCAGCATAAGAACCCAACCTACGATAAATAATAGGCCACCGAATGGTGTGATGAACCAGATAGATTTAGGATTAATTCCACCCGCTGTTATTGCGTAAATTGAGCCTGAAAAGAGCAATATGGCTATAAAAAATAACAAACTAATCCAATTTTTGGTTTGTGAAGAAAAACCATTGTATGTATTAACGAATAACAAAATAATCACATGGAACATTTGATATCTAACACCGGTTTCAAAACTTTGTAACGCTTCAATTGCTAATTTTTCTTTGAGAGCATGAGCCCCAAAAGCACCTAAGATAATAGCTAAAATTCCTAAAATGGCCGTAATAATTAAGTTCTGTTTCATGTTTTTTTTATAAATGTAGTATATATTTTAATAATTTATATTTACGGCATTAATCTTTTAATATGGAAGCATCTCAAAAAAAATTAAAAGTAGTCTTGCGGTCAACTTTTATTCATCAAATTCATCTTGCAAAGGCAAAACTGGAAAGCAAGGGGATCAAAAGTTATATAGTGGACTAACATATAACATATACTATCGGAACAGCTTTTATAGAAGACTATAAATTAATGGTTAATGATACCGATTTCCATGAGGCACATACAATCTTAAGTTTGCATAAAACATAAGTTTTTTTATAGAGTATTCTGGTTCAAATTTTATACTTTCGTGTTAATAATTTAATTGAAAATATGAGAAAGATTTTGGTTATTGGTGCAGGTCGTTCATCATCATCATTAATAAAATATTTACTTGACAAATCCACTGTAGAAAACCTTCAAATTATTGTGGCAGATGTTTTTAAACAAACAGCTGAAGAAAAAATACAAAATCATAAAAACGGAATAGCAATTGCTTTAGATGTCCTTGATAATAAATCTAGAACCGATGCTATTAAAAATGCTGATATTGTTATTTCTATGTTACCTCCAAGTATGCATTTTGAAGTAGCTAAAGATTGTGTTGTATATAAGAAAAATATGGTTTCAGCTTCTTACATTTCAACAGAAATGAAATCGTTGGATGAGGAAGTTAAAAAACAAGGGTTGGTTTTTATGAATGAGATAGGGGTAGATCCTGGAATTGACCATATGAGCGCTATGCAAGTCATAGATAGAATTAGAGTGAATGGTGCAAAAATGCTATTATTTGAGTCGTTTACGGGAGGTCTGGTTGCGCCGGAGAGCGATACTAATTTATGGAACTACAAATTTACCTGGAGCCCAAGAAATGTTGTAATAGCAGGTCAGGGAGGAGCCGCAAAGTTTATTCAAGAAGGAAAGTATAAATATATTCCATATCATAAATTATTTAGAAGAACTGAATTTTTAAATATTGTTGGCAGCGGTAAATTTGAGGCCTATGCAAACAGAGATTCTTTAAAATATATTAAAGAATATGGTTTGGATGATATTTTAACAATGTACAGAGGTACTATTAGACGTGTCGGTTTTTCAAGAGCTTGGAATTTGTTTGTTAGATTAGGAATGACCGATGATAGTTATGTCATGGAAGGTTCAGCGGAGATGAGTTACCGGGATTTTACTAATTCGTTTTTAGCCTATAACCCTAATGATTCTGTTGAACTTAAACTACGTTCATATCTAAAGATTGAGCAAGATGATGTAATTTGGGATAAATTGTTGGAATTGGATATTTTCAATCCAACAAAGAAAGTTGGATTAAAGGATGCAACGCCTGCTCAAATTCTAGAAAAGATATTGATGGATAGCTGGTCTTTGCAAGAAGATGATAAAGATATGATCGTAATGCAACATAAATTTGGTTACGAATATAAAGGGGAGAGGCGTCAAATAGAATCGAGTATGGTGGTTATTGGCGAAGATCAAACCTACACAGCAATGGCCAAAACAGTTGGCTTACCTGTTGGGATAGCTACTTTGTTGATTTTGAATAAAAAGATTACTACACCAGGAGTACAAATGCCCATTACAAAAGAAGTTTATGAGCCTATTTTGGAAGAATTAAAAGAACAGGGTATTATTTTCAATGAAATAAAAGTGCCTTACTTAGGATATAACCCAAATTTTGTAAATGGGTAATATTTGAAAGTTTATGGGCTACATTTTCAGATAAAAATCTTTGACCAGCTCTTGATATTCTGCAGTATAATAATGACGTTGATTTTCAATGATTAATAAGTCAATTTCTTGTTCTCTTTTTTGAAAAGAAAACTCTAATAAACTGCGTTTTATTGCTGTTGTTTGTGATCCTTTTATCCTGCAAATTTTAGAAACAAAGAGGTTATTTTTTTCGGCGAGGGCGATAAAATCAATTTCTTCTTTAAAAGGAATAATCACTGAAAAAATCCCACTTTCAGATAATAGTTTTGATACAGAAACCAGCAAACTCTCGAAGGATAAGGCCGAGGTGAATCTGGCTTTATTTCTTGCTTTACTATTGCTTTCAAAGTCATCATTGTAAAAGGGAGGGTTTGATATAATTAGATCGTATTTGTCATCTTCCTCTTTCGTAAATTCATTTAACGATATATGGTAACAAAACAATCTATCATTCCATGGTGAGCTTTCAAAATTTTCTACGGCTTGTTCATATGCATTCCCGTCGATTTCTAAAGCATCAATCAGTCCAGCTTCACTTCGCTGAGCTAATTGCAAGGCAATGACACCTGTACCGGTACCAATATCCAATATTGAATTTGGGTTATGCTTTATTGAGGTCCAGGCACCTAGCAAAACTCCATCTGTACCAATTTTCATGGCGCATTTGTCTTGATGAATAGTAAATTGTTTGAATTTGAAAGGGTTTTGTGACACAACTATAAATACATCTCAATTAATCCTTCTGGCGTCTCAACAGTGATCGTTTTATTTTTTCTATCAACTTTTTTTATAAAAGCATCGATCATAGGAATTAATAATTCTGTATCTCCATTTTTTACCTCAAATAATGGTTGAGCTGTACTATCATTGATTCCACTTATAATACCAACCTTACCAAAATTTAGGTCCTCAATAGTAAATCCAATAACTTCATGATAGTAAAATTTATTTCCCGTAAGTTTTGGCAATAAATCCAATGGCAAATAAACATCAGACTTTAAAATAGCTTCTGCATCAGCTTCCGTAGATACATCTTCAAATTTCACACGTAATTGATTGCCTTTTTGCAACAAGCTTTTTTCAATAAAAAAAGGTAAAAAGTTTTTGCCAAGATCAACAAAAACAGCATTCAAATTGGCATACAAATCAGGCTCATCAGTATCTAGTTTTATTACTACTTCACCTCTAAAGCTGTGTTTTCTTACAATCTTTCCTAAATAAAAACAATCCTTTTTTTGCATAATTTACAAATAAAAAAAACCTGACAAATATTTGTCAGGTTTAAAGATATAAAAAAGTATTATTTATTCTTTTTCTTTTGAAGGCTCTTCCTTTGTTGGAGTTTCCTCTTTTACTTCTGTTTCTGTTTCTGCTTTTACTTCAACTTCCTCTTTTACTTCAGCTTTTACTTCTGTTTCCACTTCAGCTTTTGCTTCCTCTTTTACTTCTGTTTCAGCTTCTACTTTTGCTTCATCATCTGTTTCCACTTCAGGAACAACTTTTTTGGCTATAGCTTCATTAGCTGCATCAACCGCATCATCAATAGTTTGAGGTGCTTCTTCTTCAGTTTCTTTAACTTCGGCTTTTATTTTTGCATCTGCTTCTGCCTTCACTGCTGCATTTTCAGCTTCAAGAGCATCAGTTTTTCTCTTTTCATTGATTTCTTTTTCAATTTCAAGAGCTTTCGCTTCAGCATCAGCTTTCGCTTTCGCCAAGCCATCAGTTTTGGCTGAAATCTTACCACTTTTTTCTTCTAACCAAGCATCGAATTTCTTTTCAGCCTGATCTTCAGTTAAAGCACCTTTTTTAACACCGCCAGCTAAATGATTTTTTAACATCGCTCCTTTGTACGATAAAATTGCTCTTGCCGTATCAGTTGGTTGCGCTCCATTTTGTAACCATTTTACCGCACCATCAATATCTAAATCTATTATTGCAGGGTTGGTGTTAGGATTATAGGTCCCTAGTTTTTCTAATAACCTACCATCTCTTTTTGCACGAGCATCAGCGGCAACAATCCAATAAAATGGCTTCCCTTTTTTCCCGTGTCTTTGTAGTCTTATTTTTACTGACATATTTGTTAAATTTTTAGGTACACGACCTAGATTATTAATTAAGTGCGCAAATATAGTAAGTTTTTTTATTACTGCTATCTTAAATCCAATTAATTTAATGAATAAATGCCTACTATAATTATATTGTAGATATTTGCATTAAAATTTATAATAATGAACGTTTTAGGAATAATTCCTGCCAGATACGGCTCTACTCGATTGGAAGGTAAACCCTTGCTTGATATATGTGGCAAACCTATGATACAGAGGGTTTATGAACAAGCGAAACTAATCTTAAAGGAGGTATTAGTTGCTACTGATGATGATCGAATTGAAAAAGTTGTGCAGGATTTTGGTGGAAATGTAGTAATGACTTCATCAAAACATAATACAGGTACAAATCGTTGTCTTGAAGCTTATGAAGTTTTTTCTACGGAATCCGATATAAATTTTGATGTAATAATTAATATTCAAGGAGATGAACCTTTATTGGAACCTGAACAATTAAGACTTTTAATATCTTGTTTTGATGATAATACAACTGAATTGGCGACATTGGTTAATCCAGTTGCGGAAAATGAAAATTTATTTGAAGCCGGTGTTTATGTTGTACTAGATAAATTTAAAAATGCTCTATATTTTAGCCGATCGGTGATTCCTTATGTACGAGATGAAGATAGATCGAACTGGCAAAAAACACACAAATATTTTAAACATGTTGGCATATACGCTTTTACTCCAAAAGCTTTAAGGGAGTTTTCATCATTGCAACAAACTTCACTGGAGTTGGCAGAATCTTTAGAGCAAAATAGATGGTTAGAAAATGGAAAAAAAATAAAGATAGAAATAAGTCAATACCATACTATACCTGTAGACACTATAGCTGACCTTGAGAATGTTCGTGCAATTGTTAGAAAATCAGCTGCTAAAAATATTGATCTTTAAAAGTGAAATTCAAGTTGTAATTACGCTTTTTGACTTTTATAAAAGGTTTAATTTAATTGTATATTTGCAGCTTAAATAATATTAAAATAAATGAGTAAGCATAAAGTTTTAATTGGTGATATAAATTGTGGAGCTGATGAGTTATTTCTGATTTCAGGTCCTTGCGTTATTGAGGAGGAAAGCATAATGATGAAAACTGCCGAAAAGATCAAAGAAGTAACGGAAAAATTAAAAATACCGGTAATTTATAAATCATCTTTTATGAAGGATAATCGAAGTTCAGTCGATTATTATATTGGTCCGGGAATGCATGAGGGTTTGAAAATTTTAGAAAAAATTAAAACGCAATTCGGGTTTCCTATTTTAACTGATATCCATTATCCAGATCAGGTAGGGCCTGTTGCAGAAGTTGTAGATATTATTCAAATTCCGGCGTATCTGGTAATGCAGACAAGATTAATGGTTGCCGCAGGTGAATCTGGCATACCAATAAATTTGAAACACGCACAATTTTTAGCTCCGGAAAATATGGATAAACCTGTAAAAAAAATAGAGTCTACAGGAAATAATAAAATATTATTAACTGAACGTGGATATGCATTTGGTTATAATGATCTCATCGTTGACCCTAGAAGCTTTTATGAATTGAAACAAACCGGATATCCTGTAATTTTCGATGTAACTCACTCTATTAGAAAATATGGAATACCAAGTGCAGATCCTAGTGGAGGTGCACGCCAATATTTAGATGTGTTAGCAAGGGCTGGTGTGGCAGCAGGTGTAGACGGTTTATTTGTGGAAACACATCCTTGCCCAAATGAGGCTTTATGTGACGCTGCAAGTCAACTGGATATGAGAAATTTAGAAGAATTTTTAAAACCTTTACTAGATCTACATGCGGTGGAGGTTAACTATAGAAGTAATGTTTAATTAAGACAAATTTTAATCAAAAAATGGAATTATATTTAGATTCGGCCGATATCAATGAAATAAGAGAAGTAAGTAAGTTTGGTTTTATAACCGGCTTAACTACAACACCAACCTTTATGCATCGTCATGGTATCACAGATGTGGATGCTGCAATTGTAGAACTTTCTAAACTAGTAGATGTTCTGCAAATAGAAGCCTTAGGTTCTAATGCAGAAGAAATTGTAAAAGAAGCATACCGTCAGGAAGCATTGGGTCTTGATAGAAAGAAAACTGTTTATAAAATTCCAATTTCAATGGAAGGTGTTAAAGCATGTAGGCAATTGGTAAATGAAGGTTTTTTGGTTAATATCCATCTTGTTTATACTCTTCAGCAAGCTTATATGGCTATGCAGGCTGGCGCGACATATGTGTGCCCTTTAGTAGGGCGCTTACAAGACGAAGGTCATGATGCACTTGCTTTAGTTGAACAGTGTGTAGATGCAGTGAATTATTATAAGTATAATACAAAAATTATGTTTTCTTCAGTTCGTAATGCAGAGCATGTTAGAAATGCTATAAACTTAGGTACACATACGGTAACGGTTCCTTGGAAAATAATGAAACAGTTAACTGAAAATAATTTTACAACTATTGGTACTCAACAGTTTGAAGAGCATACACGATTGATGACTGTTAAAGTTGGTGATGCTATAAGAGATAAGAATCCGATTGTTAAAGCTAATTATACTATTGCTGATTCTTTAGTTCAAATGTCATCTGGTGGATTTGGAGCTGTTTCTATTGTTGATGATGATAATACGGCTATTGGATTTTTTAGTGACGGTGACTTGAGACGATTTCTTGAAAAAGGAGGAGACATTAAAAGTACATTGAAACAAAGCATTACATTAAAAAAACCGTTAACAATAAGTTCTGATGAGCTATTATTTAAGGCTCATGAATTATTTAACCTACATAAAGTCGATGAGCTAGTGGTTGTCAATAAGGAAAATAAAGTGGTTGGCATGTTAGATGTTCAAGATTTAGTTTAAGACACTTTTTAAATTATTGATTAACATGAGTAGCGATAACAAATTAAATGATATAGGAGAATTTATTGAAGATAAAAATGTTATTGCCAAAAAGTTAAAAAATATCAAGGCATTAATTTTTGATTGGGATGGGGTCTTCCATAGTGGCTATAAGAAAAGTAATAAAGAAAGTTCTTTTTCTGAAGCTGATTCAATGGGGATTAACATGTTGCGTTTTTCTTATTATTTAAAGAACAATTCAATTCCGTACACGGCTATCGTAACCGGTGAAAATAATGAGACTGCTGGTTACTTTGCTGAAAGAGAGCATTTCGATCAAATATTCTTAAAGGTTAAAAATAAAGTCGAAATATTAGATTGGCTAACTCAAAATAAGGGGTTTTCAAACGATGAGGTCTTATTTGTATTCGATGACATTCTAGATTTAAGTATAGCAAAGGTGTGCGGCTTACGATTCATGGTTAATCGTAGTGCAAGTTTTATGCTAACATCCTATTGTAAATCAAATAAGTTATGTGATTATATTACAAAAAATACTGCTGATAAACACGCTATAAGAGAAATTAGTGAGCTTGCCATATCCTTAATTGGAGATTATGACCAGGTTATTGAAAAACGCATTGAGTATAATGGGGATTATTTGAAATATATAGGAATTAGAAATTCTATAAAAACAAATTCATCCTTTAAAATAGAAATATGAATCGTATGAGATTCATATTTCTATTCTTAAATATTACTTTATAAACTCTTCAAAAGTTTTCAATTTTAATTCTTCTAAAAACTTAACTTTTTTCTTAATTTTTGCATAGTCGTTTTTAGCTTTTGTAAAGCGTTCTTCAATAATGTCCAAATTTTCTAATTCGGCATTTGAGGGAATATCTGAACTCCCGGCTATTTTACTAAAAAGATCTGACATTTTTTCTCTCAGTTGAGGTTCTGCTGAGCCCACATAATTATCTCCTGTAGTTATAACTAACGATTCTTTTAACTCACTTAAACTACTAATTAACTTTTTGTTTTTTATGGTCTGTGCTTTTTCTAAGATAGCATCTAACTCATAAACCATGTAAGCTAAATCTTGTGTCATGTCATACATCTTCATAGTTGTTTTGTGCATGAATGCCCTATCATCAAGACTTAAATCAGATTTCGGATCATAGATAATTTCAATATTTTGTTCATAGGTTTCCTTTCCTTTTTTCATGACCACCTTATAAGTTCCAGCTTCTACTTTAGGAGCGGTAAAACCACTAAAACTAAATGTTTTTCCTTTGGCAATTTTTGGTTGCTTAATTCTATAGTTCCAATTAACAATATTAATACCCTTAGCTTTTCCGGGTCCAAGTTCGCTTATAACATTACCGTCCATGTCTTGGACTTCCATAGTCATTTTACCAAAAGTATGACGTTTTTTCAAGTAATATTTTATTTGAACAGCACGGCTTGGGTTTGATCCTCTAAACTGAGTTTCTGTACCAAAATTACCTGCAAAACTACCCTCTTCAAATATAATAGTTGGTTTAGTTTCAAAAAAGTGCACATTTTTTTGCAGTACCTCCTGGCTTATTTCACGTAACGGTGAGATATCATCAATAATGATAACCCCTCTACCATGTGTGCCCATGACCAGATCATTAGTTCGTTTTTGCAAATCAATAAAATGAACTGCAACTGCCGGCATATTGTTTGTAAACTTATTCCAATTCTTACCACCATTGATCGTTGTATAAAGGCCAAATTCGGTCCCTAAAAATAGCAGGTCAGGATTTACATAATCTTCCTGGATATTTCTAACAAAACCTACCACATCATCAGAAATAATGTTAGTCCATGTTTTACCATAGTCTGTGGTTTTATAAGTATATGGATTCATATCATTCATAGTATGTCCTTCAAAAACGGCGTAAGCAGTTCCTTTATTAAAAACACTTGCTTCAATATGGTAGCACCATGTATTTTTAGGTAAACCGGTAATATTCATTGAAGTATTTACCCAAGTTGCTCCACCATTTTGTGTAACTTGTACATTACCATCATCAGTACCCACCCAAATTACATTTTGATCTAAGGGAGACTCCGCTATCGTAAAAATAGTAGTATGATTTTCAGCGCCAGAATTATCTTTTGATAAACCTCCGGAATCATCTTGTTGTTGTTTGTTTTTATCGTTGGTAGTTAGATCTGGTGAAATTATTTTCCATGTATTTCCCATGTCTTCAGATCGATGTAAGAATTGGCTTCCCATATAAAAACGGTCAGGCTGAAAAGCACTTACAGCCATGGGTGCATTCCAATTAAAACGAAGCTTAGGATACCCTTTTTGAGGCAAAGGCTCAATAGTTTTAATCCGTTTATTATCAACATCATATCGCCAAACATTTTCGGCACCCTGCATTTCTGAATAGATAATATTTTTTGTTGGGTGTTTTAATACCCTAAAACCATCACCACCTCCAATGGAATTCCAGTCTCTTGCATTGATTCCTCCAGGAGAGGAAGAAGGTCCATACCAGGATCCATTATCTTGTAATCCACCATAAACATTATAGGGCTCTGCATCGTCCACACTTATATGATAGAATTGAGATAAAGGTAAATTTTCTACTATTTCCATAGTTGTACCGCCATTCCAGGAGCGATATACACCACCGTCCGTACCAGCATAAATTCGATCAGAATCATTAATGTCAAAAGTAATATCATGAATATCACTATGCATATTTCCTAGACTCTTAAATGTTTTTCCTCCATCTCTTGAAATAGATCCACTTAAACCACCTTTTACAATTACTTCAGGATTTTTAGGGTCTACTACTATTCTTGAAAAATAAAATGGACGTACAGTGATACCAAAATCATTATTTAGTTGCTTCCAACTATTTCCGGCGTCATCACTTCTATACAAGCCTTTCCTTTCATCCTTTTCAGCTTCAATTACAGTATACAGAATTTTTGGATTGGATTGTGCAATTGCTATGCCTAATCTTCCAAGTTTTCCTTCCGGGAAACCTTTATGTATTTTATTCCAGGTAGCACCTGCATCTGTAGATTTATATAACGCACTATTTTCACCTCCAGATTCAAATGACCAACCAGTACGTCTAAATTCCCACATTGAAGCATACAATATATTCGAATTTTCAGGATCCATTATCAGATCAGCACAACCTGTTTTTTGATTGGTGTAGAGAATTTTATTCCATGAGGCACCTCCATCGGTTGTTTTATAAACGCCACGTTCTTCACTATCACCCCAAAGTGCTCCTAAAACCCCCACATAAATTTCTTTCGAATTTTTTGGATTTACGATAATATTTGCAATACGCTCCGATTTTTCAAATCCCATTTTGGTCCAGTTTGAACCACCGTCAATAGATTTGTACATGCCGTCCCCAATAGAAACGCTGTTACGTGTCCAGGTTTCACCAGTGCCCACATAAATGGTATTATCCGGATCATTAGGGTCTAATGCTACGGCTCCAACGGATTGGCAATAGTCATCAAAAATGGAATTAAAGGTTGTACCACCATCATTAGATTTCCAAACACCACCACCCGCCGTTCCAGCATAAATAATTCGATTATTCGTAGGGTGATTTTCTAGATCGTTAATACGGCCACTCATTAAGGCCGGACCAATTTGCCGTGCTGTGATGTCTCCGAAAAGTTCTTTTCCTTTTAGAGTAATTTCTTGCTGAGCATTAGCATTATAGGAAAAGGTGCCTAATAATAATGCAATTGCTAAAATTATTTTTTTCATAATAAGTTTTGGTTAAATTAATAGAAAAAAATCCTCAAATATTTTGAGGATTTTTAAATAATAAGTATTTATTTTTTTTCTTCAGATGTTATTTCTTCCGGGAAAGCAAACACACTGTCGTCAATTGTTGGGTTGAGTTCAATAGAGGTCATAGTCATAGGTTGACCAGGTTGTCCCTTAACACCTTGTGTCATTGAAAAAGGAAAATAGATGCCCTCTACTTCCTGGTAATCACTAAACGTTGTTTCTGAGATCATTCCTTTACCTTGACCTGATTTAATTTCACTTTGAACAGCTATAGGTACATAGTTTTCTGTATCAAAAAAGTAAAAATTTACGCTTTCTTCTTCTTTACCATCAACAGTAACAGGTTCTTTTGTCAGTTTGATTTTAAAGGTTTCTGTACCATCAATAGTTTCTTTCCCTAACAATTCAACCGTATAACCTTTTTCTTTATAATCTATAAAATGGTCAAGAAAATCATTAGTTTCTAACTTCATATTTGCGGTCGTTTCAGCATCTTGTTTTTCAGCCTTCATAGTCATAAAATTACTTCCCCATAATGTTTCGCCATCAAAAACACCTTGCATTAGTTCCTTACCCTGTATGCTAATTTTTACATATTGTTTACCTCCTTTTAATTGAACAATTTCAATAGGTATTTCCATTCCTTGGCCTTTGGATGTGGCCGTCATTTTAATGCCTTCAACTTTTTTTAGGTTTTCTAAGCCGCCAATATTCTCAAAATAGGTGCTAATAATTTCGTCGGCAGTTTGAGCGCTCATTGTAAGACTTACACAAAAAGCTAATAAGAGTAGTTTAAATTTTTTCATTTTTTGTTTTTTTGATTAATAAATTGTAACAATAGGTGCGCTAAAATATAAAAATGTTACATTATATTAAGAATTATATTTCATTATTTAAAGATGTTAATAAAAAGAAACTATTTTAAGTCTATGAAAAACATGAAATAGTTACTTTTAAAATTCTTAATATTTATTAAAAACTCATTATCGATGTACTTAATTTTTGACACCGAAACAACTGGTTTGCCTAAGAATTGGAAGGCCCCAATTACTGCTATTGATAATTGGCCCAGGTGTATTCAAATTGCCTGGCAATTACATGATGATTTAGGTGAATTGATGGAGCATCAAGATTATTTAATAATACCAGACGGATTTAACATCCCATATGATGCTGAACAAATACATGGTATTTCTACTGCATTAGCACAGGAGAAGGGTAAATCCTTGGAGGAAGTTCTGAAGCTATTCAATGATGCGCTTGGTAAAGCCTCTTTTGTTGTTGGTCAGAATGTAGGTTTCGATTTGAATATTATGGGATGTGAATTTCATAGGAAAAAAATTGAAACCAAACTTAACGATTTACCAAAATTAGATACGTGTACCGAAACCACTGCCAAGTTATGTCAGTTGCCTGGTGGTAGAGGAGGTAAATTTAAGTTACCAACTTTAACTGAACTTCATCAACATTTGTTTAATACTCCCTTCGTTGAAGCTCATAATGCTACTGCTGATGTTGAAGCGACCGCAAGATGTCTTTTCGAATTGATCAGAAAACAGATCTTCACCATTGAAGAATTAGATGCGGCACCTGATTATTTTGAAAAATTTAGAGATGAAAACCCTAAAGAAATTGAACTTGTCGGATTAAAGCATATTAATCTTAAAAAAGAAAGCGTCTCAATAAAAGAAAAACTTGCAAAAAATTTAATCAAGGATGCTGAAATAAAAAGTTCCATTGATAAAGATCTACAGGATCAAAGTTTTTCTCATTTACATAATCATTCGCAATATTCTATATTACAATCAACAATAAGTGTTAAAAAATTAGTTCAATCTGCTGCCAATTTCCACATGCCTGCAGTTGCTTTAACTGACGTAGGGAATATGATGGGTGCTTTTACTTTTGTGAAAGAAGTACTGAAACACAACGAAACTTCTGAAACCCAAATAAAGCCCATTGTAGGTTGTGAATTTTATGTTTGTGAAGATCATCAAAACAAGTCGGTTAAAGACAACGGCTATCAAATAGTATTGTTAGCAAAAAATAAAAAAGGATATCACAATCTGTCAAAAATGGCATCTATTGCTTACATAGATGGGTTTTATTATGTGCCTCGTATTGATAAAAAAGTTATTGAGAAATACAAAGAAGACATTATTGTGTTGAGTGGGAATATGTATGGCGAGATTCCAAGTAAGATTTTGAATATTGGAGAAAAACAGGCTGAAGAAGCACTGTTATGGTGGAAAACCACTTTTGAAGAAGATTTTTATTTGGAGTTGAATGATCATAACCAAGAAAATGAACAGCATGTTAATGAAGTTTTATTGGCATTTTCTGAGCAGCATGGCGTTAAGGTAGTAGCTGCTAATAATACTTACTATAATTATAAGAATGATGCCAAATCACATGATATTTTATTATGTGTAAAAGATGGCGAAAAAGAAGCAACACCAAAAGGAAAAGGAAGGGGCTTTCGATTTGGATTACCAAATGATGAATACTATTTTAAGAGTCAGGAGAAGATGAAACAATTGTTTCAAAAAACACCTGAAGCAATTATTAATATCCAAGAAATTGTAGATAAAATAGAAATTTATGAACTTCAACGGGATGTACTTCTTCCTAAATTTGAAATTCCGAATGAATTTATTGATGAAAAAGATGATGAAGATGGCGGTGTAAGGGGAGAAAATGCCTATTTGAAGTATCTGACATTTAAAGGTGCTGAAAAACGATATGGCAAGTTAGATACAGAAACGAAAGAACGTCTTGACTTTGAATTACAAGTTATTGAAAATACCGGATACCCGGGATATTTTTTAATCGTACAAGATTTTATAAGCAAAGCTCGAGAAATGGGAGTCTCTGTAGGACCCGGTCGTGGTTCAGCCGCGGGATCAGCTGTGGCTTACAGTCTGAAAATAACTAATATTGACCCAATTGAATATAATTTACTTTTTGAACGTTTTTTGAATCCTGATCGTGTTTCATTACCCGATATTGATATTGATTTTGACGATGAAGGGCGGCAAAAAGTTATAGATTATGTCATTGACAAATACGGATCAAACCAAGTTGCTCAAATTATTACATATGGTACAATGGCTGCAAAATCTTCTATTAGAGATACAGCCAGAGTCTTAGACCTACCGCTTCCCGATGCGGATAGAATTGCCAAATTGGTTCCAAATACCAAGTTAGCCACCATTTTCGGTGAAGATGAAAAAAGCGTTGCAAAAATTGCAGAGCTTCGTAATGATGAAATATTAAGGGTCAATGAACTTCGCAATCTAGCCGAAGGAGAAGATATAGAAGCGCAAACTATCAATCAAGCAGTGGCCCTTGAAGGATCCATAAGAAATATTGGGACACATGCTTGTGGGATTATTATCACACCTGAAGATATTACCAATCTAATTCCGGTTGCAACCGCAAGAGATTCAGATTTGTATGTTACGCAATTCGATAATTATGTTGTTGAAGATGCGGGACTGCTTAAGATGGATTTCTTAGGCTTAAAAACTTTGACATTAATTAAGAACACATGTAAAATTGTGAAAGCCCTGCACGGAAAAGAGTTAGACCCTGATGCTTTTCCCTTAGACGATGATAAAACCTATGAACTCTTTCAGCGAGGTGAAACTGTTGGTATTTTTCAGTACGAATCTTTGGGAATGCAAAAGCATTTGAAGTCTTTAAAACCTACAGAATTTGCTGATCTAATTGCAATGAATGCATTGTACAGGCCGGGTCCAATGGAATATATTCCACTCTTTATACAGCGGAAACATGGTATAGAAGCTATTGAATATGATCTTCCTGAAATGAAGGAAATTTTAGTAGAAACCTATGGGGTTACTGTATATCAGGAGCAAGTAATGTTATTATCACAAAAGATAGCTGGGTTTACAAAAGGTGAGGCTGATGTGCTGCGAAAAGCAATGGGAAAAAAGATATTTTCGTTACTTGAACAACTCAAGCCGAAGTTTATTAAGGGAGGTAAAAAGAACGGTCATCCAGAGGAGATATTAGAAAAGATCTGGAAAGACTGGGAAGCTTTTGCAGAATATGCATTTAATAAATCACACTCAACATGTTATGCTTATATAGCCTATCAAACGGCATATTTAAAAGCACATTACCCTGCAGAGTATATGGCATCCGTGCTTTCAAATAACATGAATGACATCAAATCTGTCTCATTCTTTATGGACGAGTGCAAACGTGCTGGGATTGAAGTGTTGAGCCCTGACATAAATGAATCATTTTATAAGTTCGCTGTAAACAAACAAGGGGCTATCAGGTTTGGAATGGGAGCAATTAGAGGTGTTGGAGCCAATGCTGTTGAAGCTATAGTTTCAGAACGAAAGAAAAAGGGCAATTATAAATCCATTTTTGATGTAACCAAGCGTGTAGATCTAAGAGGAGCTACAAAAAAAGCTTTTGATGGATTGGTTTTGGCAGGTGCATTTGATTCTTTTGAAAATACGCATAGATCTCAATATTTTGAATTAGACGATAGAGGCGCTACATTTATAGAAAAAGCCATCCGTTTTGGCAGTAAATTTCAAGAAAATGCAAATTCTGCCCAGGTTTCATTATTTGGAGAGACGTCTAAAATACAATTTGAAGAGCCTAAAATTCCTGAATGTGATCCTTGGAATATTATGGAAAAGCTAGCCAAAGAAAAGGAAGTAATTGGAATGTATATTTCAGGACATCCGCTTGACGATTATAGAACAGAAATGAAGAATTTTTGTAATGCACCGATTCATGTTTTTAATAATTTATCTGAGCTGTTAAATAAAGATTTGACAATTGGCGGTATTGTCACAGATGTACAACATAGAATCTCTAAAAATGGTAAAGGATGGGCAGCATTTTCTATTGAAGATTATTCAGATGCCCATGAATTTAGAATGTTTGGCGAAGATTATTTAAAGTTCAAACATTTTTTGATACCCAATTCGTTTTTGCATATTAAATTATCTGTACGTCCTGGCTGGAAGGAAGGTGACGCTCGTATTCAATTCAACAGTATACAAATGTTGCAAGATGTATTAGAAACTTTGGCAAATAAATTGACATTACAACTAAATGTGTTGGAATTAGATGATGAAAAAATCCATTCAATAGAAGAAATTGTAAAGCAGTATAAAGGAAAAGATCACCTTAATTTTGTTGTTTATGATATGGAAGAGCAATTGAAGCTGCATATGCCTAGCAGAACATCTAAAGTTAAAATATCTCAGGAATTATTAACCGTATTAGATACAAAAGACCTGAAATATATATTAAATTAGTCTGGTCAAATATGTTTTATTTTTTAGCATGATTTTATATTTTTACAACCCTAATTTGAATCAATGAAATTACATTTTATTGCTATTGGTGGCAGCGCCATGCATAACCTTGCGTTGGCCTTAAAACAAAAGGGGTATCAAATAACTGGTAGTGATGATACCATTCATGAACCATCAAAATCGCGTTTAGAAAATAAAGGTTTATTACCTGCAGCTTTTGGATGGTTTCCTGATAAAATCACCAATGAGTTGGATGCTATTATTTTAGGTATGCACGCCAAACCTGATAATCCCGAATTATTAAAAGCCAAAGCGTTAAATTTAAAAATATATTCATACCCTGAATTTTTATATGAGCAATCGAAAAATAAAACACGAGTGGTTATTGGAGGTTCTCATGGTAAAACATCAATTACCTCGATGATCTTACATGTATTGCATTATCATGAAAAGGAAGTTGATTATATGGTTGGAGCTCAGTTGGAAGGTTTTGACAATATGGTGCATCTCACCGAAGAAAACGAATTTATGGTATTAGAAGGAGATGAATATTTAAGCTCTCCTATTGATAGACGCCCAAAGTTTCATCTTTACAAGCCCAATATTGCACTGCTAAGTGGAATTGCCTGGGATCATATCAACGTATTTCCTACGTATGAGAATTATGTTGAACAATTTAAGATTTTTGTCGATTGTTTGACCAATGGAGGTATTATGGTCTATAATGAAGAAGATGATGAAGTTAAAAGAGTCGTGGAGGAAAGTGCCAATGCTATCAAAAAATATGCATATCGAACACCTGAATATACCATTGAAAATGGAACTACTTTTTTAGATACATCAGACGGTAAATTACCATTGGAAATATTTGGTAAACATAATCTGCAGAATTTGGCAGGTGCTAAATGGATCTGTCAACATATGGGTGTTGATGAAGATGATTTTTATGAGGCTATTGCAAGTTTTAAGGGGGCGAGTAAACGATTGGAGAAAATTGCTGAAAATTCTTCAACCGTTATTTTTAAGGATTTTGCACATTCGCCTAGTAAGGTTGAGGCAACAACCAAAGCAGTAAAAGAACAATACAATAATAGAACTGTCTTGGCTTGTTTAGAGTTACATACTTACAGTAGTTTGAATGCGGAATTTTTAAAATTATATAAAGGAGCATTGGATAGCGCGGATAAGGCAGTGGTTTTTTATTCGCCGCATGCCGTCGAAATTAAAAAGTTAGAAAAGGTTTCTAAAGAACAAATTGCCAACGCTTTCCAACGAGATAATTTAATTATTTATACTGACCCAACTGAATTTAAAGAGTTTTTATTTTCTCAAGACATAGAAAATACGGCAGTGCTCCTAATGAGTTCGGGTAATTATGGCGGATTGGATTTTGAGGAGGTGAAAAGTTTAATTGTTAGTTAGGCTTGTCATTCCCATGAAAATGGGAATCTCATTAATTATAGTTCCAATTTAATAGATTCCTGTCTTCGCAGTAATGACAGACTTATTAATTCTCGCTCACTTTTAATACGAGTTTCCCCATTTTATCACCCGAAAATAAACGTAGAAATGTTTCATGGAAGTTTTCAATGCCTTCGTAAATATCCTCCTTGGATTTTAATTTCGCTTGCATCATCCATTGTCCCATTTGCATCGCTGCTTTTTGATAATCTTTAGCATAATCAAAAACTACCATCCCTCTCATTGTGCCTCTG
>RCNF010000456.1_pt1 | contig 20816 bp, 12 predicted proteins | sample 2041311 | NCBI WGS metagenome assembly RCNF01 (sample SAMN09708228, study PRJNA481090) | Marine sediment metagenome, whole genome shotgun sequencing project. | biome: marine sediment; feature: ocean; material: sediment; isolation source: Sewage treatment plant 2 marine sediment (STP2) ... | reverse complement strand
CTGGTCGGCAAGGGAGAAGCTGGCATTCCTGAGGACGACCCGCGCAACCCTGCTGTTATTGCTGACAACGTGGGCGACAACGTAGGCGACTGTGCCGGAATGGCCGCCGACTTGTTCGAAACATACGCTGTGACAATTATTGCGACGATGTTGCTTGGCAGTCTGATTGTAGGCAGCTACGGTACTCAGGCGGTTCTCTATCCGTTGGTTCTTGGCGCTGTATCAATCGTCGCTTCGATTGTTGGTTCGTTCTTCGTCAAGACATCTGACGGCGGCAAGGTCATGGGTGCTCTGTACAAGGGCATGATTGTTTCGGGCTTGCTCGCAGCTGTCGCGTTCTACTTCGTCACCGACATGATGTTGGGGCACACCGGCGCTTCGATGAACATTTTCTATTCTGCGTTGATCGGCCTGGCTTTGACGGCCGCGCTGGTCGTTATCACCGAGTACTACACCAGCACTGAGTACGCACCGGTCAAGACAATTGCAAATGCCTCATTGACAGGTGATGCGACCAACATCATCGCGGGCCTGGGTATTTCGATGAAAGCTACCGCGCTGCCCGTTCTCGCGGTATGTGCCAGCATCTGGGGTGCATTTGAGCTTGCTCCAGAAGGCGAAGCACTTGGCGGTCTGTACAACATCGCGATCGCTGCGACAGCAATGCTGTCAATGACAGGCGTTGTTGTGGCGCTGGATGCATTCGGTCCGATCACCGACAACGCCGGCGGTATCGCCGAAATGTCGGAATTGCCTCCGGAAGTTCGCAAGATTACTGATCAGCTCGATGCCGTCGGTAACACAACTAAGGCCGTAACCAAGGGCTACGCAATCGGTTCTGCGGGTTTAGCGGCTTTAGTCCTTTTCGCCGATTACAGCAATGCGCTGGGTGAAGCTGGCAAGGGCGTTGAGTTCATGCTGAACAACCATCTGGTTATTATTGGTCTGTTCATTGGTGGCCTTGTACCGTTCCTGTTCGGCGCAATGGCAATGGAAGCCGTAGGTCGTGCCGCGGGCGCAGTCGTTACCGAAGTTCGTCGCCAGTTCAAGGAAATTCCAGGCATCATGGAAGGCACGGGCAAGCCCGACTACAGTCGGGCCGTCGACTTGCTTACCAAAGCAGCCATTAAGGAAATGATTATTCCATCATTGCTCCCGATTGCTGTTCCTCTGGCGGTCGGCTACTTCCTCGGCGCAGAAGCGCTGGGTGGATTGCTGGTTGGTACTATCGTTACCGGGCTGTTCCTTGCTATCTCAATGACAGCAGGCGGTGGTGCCTGGGACAACGCCAAGAAATACATCGAGGATGGCAATTGTGGCGGTAAGGGCTCTGACGCTCATAAGGCCGCGATTACCGGCGATACTGTTGGCGATCCTTACAAGGATACCGCTGGCCCAGCCATCAACCCGTTGATCAAGATCATCAACATCGTTGCTTTGCTAATGGTTCCATTGCTGTAACCACAGCTTAAGGCAGTGCAAGAAAACCGCAGGATTTTGTCCTGCGGTTTTTTTTTGCCTGCGACAGCGGTTCGGACAAGAACGAAAATCACGACAAAATCAGCAATTCCTCAGATCATCGTCAGGTTCAGTGACGTGGCCAGCTGCAGAATCTAACGGTCGAAATTCGTTTTTTCTGGAGAACTGGTAGTGCAGTATTTCAACCCAGGCCTTACAGCCCGTCTAACCCTGGTCGTCATATCCGGACTGATGGCCTACCCCGCCATCAAGCTGGACAGTTTCTTAACGCCAGATCGGTATCCACCGATATTCTCGTGGTGGCTGATCTTACATGGGGTGCTGTTTGGCGCTCTGGTGATGGCGCCATTCGTTTCGACATCGCGCCACCAAGCTCTGCGCAGAGTCACGCTGATACTTTCAAGCGTACTTAGCTATTACATTGCCATCACATTCGCGAGCCTGGATAACTTCGCAATTCTGACTGAACCCGCTCAGTACGTTCTCGCAGGATTGACCGGCGCAATCCTGGTCGCGACTGCAACCCGATTCATCACACCACTTAAGATACGCACTGCCTTCTGGATACTTGTGGTCAGCGCAGGACTTGTGGGCGGCGCAGTGTTTAGTGCCACTGCGGATGTCTGCTTTTGGGACAAGTGCACTACCTGGTGGCACGTGCTGCCCTACTCGGCTGGTTGGATCATCTGGCAGGTGCTGGTTTTTCTGGCGATGTACATGGGCAGCAAACGTGACTCAGACGAGCGTGTTTGACTACGGGTTCAGCGTGCGAAACGTTCCTGTTGTTGCGGACCCTATCATTGTGGGGGCCTCAATGAAGTTACCTTGAGCGAAGTCAACTCCGCTATCCCGGAGCCAGTCGAAGTCCTCCTGCTGCTCGACCTGTTCCGCGACAATGCGAAACTGCATCGTCCGCGCAAGCTTGATCATCGCAGAGACCATTTCGCGATTGACCTGGTCGGACAACAGATTTCTGGTGTAGGTCCCGTCAATTTTGAGGTAGTCAATTGGCAAATGCTTGAGACTCGAAAAGGACCCGAGACCGCTGCCGAAATCGTCCAGCGAAAACTCACAGCCAATGCCATGCAGCACTTCGATGAATCGTTGCGCGTGTTGCACGTTGGAGAGAATCGCCCCTTCTGTAACCTCAAAACAGATCGACGAAGGCGCTACACCGCTGCGATCCAATGACTCAACGACAAACCCCAGAAACGATTCGTCGCCAAGCGTTTGCCCGGACAGGTTGATTGCGCAACTTCTCTGGTTGGCCAGTTTTATTTCACCCGCGGAAATCGCGTTAAGTGTCGCCTGAATAACCCATCTGTCTATCTGCGGCATTAGCTGGTATCGCTCGGCCGGACGCAGAAACTCCGCGGTGTCCGCCGGTCGGCCACGTCCGTCAGGAAGGCGAATTAGCACTTCAACGGATGGCCCCGAATCTGCCCGCCCGCTCATTGCAATGATGGGTTGCAGTGCAAGTTCAAAGCGGTCTTCATGTAGTGCTGTTTGCAGTTGCCGCAACCACTGAATATCGCCGCGCTCACGGGCGATGGATTCATCACGTGCGGAGTAAACGTGGACCTTGCCCCGCCCCTCCTGCTTCGCAACGTAACACGCTGAATCAGCGGCACTGATGACGTCTTGCAAAGAGCCGCTGACATGGCTGATTTCCACCAACCCGACAGAAATACCGATGTTGAAGATCTTGTCTTTCCAAACGAAGCGGTAATCCGCTACGGCATTGCAAATGTCGGATGCGATTTGCCGGGCCTTCTCGATGGGGCAGCCGATGAGCAAAGCACCGAACTCGTCACCGCCGAGGCGACCGACGAAATCTGAATCCCGCACCTGCTCTTTGATAAGCCCCGCAACTTCGCGCAGCATGTTATCGCCAGCCTGATGACCGCAGCTATCGTTGACGGCCTTGAATCGGTCAAGATCCATGTAAAACAACATGTGCACCGCTTCCTCGGCATGTGCCGAGTCCATGGCCTCATCGAGACGGCGTTCAAACTCACGCCGATTGATCAATCCGGTCAGCGGATCGTGCGTCGCCTGGTAACTCATCTTTTGCGTGAGTCCGCGAAGCTCACTCACATCGTGAAACACAACGACAGCACCTGAAATACTATTGCCCGGAGCACGTACAGGTGATGCGGTTATCTCGACGGAATGCTCCTGCTCTCCGTCTACGCTTACCATCACTGCACGGCGGCCCATGTTCACCCTGCGCCGCATCGCCAGACATCGTTCAACGGGGTCACCCAGTGGACGACGGTCTGCGTCGTCAACCAGTGTAAACAGCTCGCCCACTCTGTGGCCGGCTGCGTCATCACGATTCGTGCCAATTATCGCCTCGGCGGCGACATTCATGTAGTCAATGCGTCCATCGTTGTCGGTTGTAATCACCCCTTCAGATATAGACTCCAGCGTGTACTGTGCCTGGCGCTTGCTGCGGCTTAAGGAAACCTCAAGGCTCTTGCGATGACTAACATCCCGTGCAACCGTCAGAATTGCGGGGTGGCCATGAAACTCGATATTCGAGCTTTGTGCCTCAACCCAAAGCCCCGCCTCGTCGCCATTAATTAGTTGGATTTCAAGTCGCCGCGGCGCGTTCTCGCCTGCGAGGCGCTTGCCCATGGTATTGCGGAACAGAGCTCGGTAAGCCGGCTTAGCCAGGTCAGCGGCTTCCCGACCAACCAGCTGCGCTGCCTCAAGGCCGATCAATCCGGCGGCAGACTCGTTGGCCAGCAGTATCTTCTCATCATGAATAATGACGATTTCCGGCAACGTTCGCGCGAAGTCCTTGAATAGCCGGTCTCTGCCCTGGATTTTCAGATCGCGCTCACCGAGCGCATCGAACAGTCGATTAACCGTGTGCGCCAGTTGTGCCGTCTCTGCATCTTCAGGAACCGTCAGTCTACGGCCGACCGATGCGTCCCGTGATGCGTCCAGCAGCTCCTCGTTGAGCAACTGAACCCGACGTATGTGGCGTCTGTCGCGCAACCACAAGACGATACTCACCGCTACAGCAGCAATCGCGATCACGGCCAAACCGATGATCACGGGGAGAGATATCATCGGGCAGCCGCCGTTTTGCGGGTACCTGGGGTCGTTAAAGTTTCGGGCGATCGCAGTGTCATCGGCTCCCGGCTGTCTCGCAATTGATGCCGTACGAAGATCATTTGTTATTATTGGTCGCCAAATTGTATCTCCTGCAAAGGAGATTAGAGCGCTTTAGGTTCAAACATTGGTAAGCATATATCAGCAGCCAGAGCCGACTGCGGCTATTCACCATAATTCGGCAACGGAGATCAGATTCAGCACGATCAGCAGCCTGATGGACGCCCTTATTTAGAAAAATTTAACCCAACTATCAAAAACTTACAGGTTTACTCGAAATGAATACAGATATGGCCCGACGGCAAATGGTTGAGCAGCAAATTCGCGCGTGGGATGTTTTCGACGCACCGATCCTGGAACTGCTAAAGAGCTTGCCTCGCGAGCAGTTTGTACCGGCGCAGCTGCGCTCGACCGCGTTCGCGGATGCAGAGCTTCCCATCGGTAACGGACAATCAATGATGACTCCCACGGTGGAGGGTCGCGTATTGCAATCTCTGATCCCGCAATCGACCGATGACGTACTGGAAATCGGTACCGGCAGTGGATTCCTGACCGCCTGCCTTGCGCGTTTGGCGAATTCAGTCACAAGTATCGATATTTATGATGATTTTCTACGCACAGCGACCGGCAAGCTGGAGGACCTCGCTATCACGAATGTCGATCTGCAGCTTATGGATGCGACGCAACAACTGCCGGAAGGCCAGTTCGACGTCATTGCCGTCACCGGATCGATCGCGGAATTCGACCCTCGCTACGTATCAATCCTCAAACCAGGCGGGCGCCTGTTCGTTGTTGTCGGTGAGGCGCCGGTTATGGATGCATGCCTCGTTACTCCTGCGGATAACGGCTGGACCGTCGATACCGTCTTTGAAACCGAACTGGCGCCTCTGGTCAACGGCGACCTGCCACCGAAGTTTACGTTCTAACCCCATTGTTCCTGTCGAATAATATTCGCTCTTGATAGAAACCACTTTGGCACTTGTTGCATCTAACCTAATGAGTACTCGTTGAAATGACGGAAGCAGAATTTGTACAAATGACGCCAGGCGAGTTCGCAAACTGCGCGACGGGCAGCGAATCCTGGGGTCTTTTGGACGTTCGGGAGCCATGGGAAGTGCAAATCGCCAGTGTCGCCGCTGCGGTAACCATACCGATGGCTGAGTTGCCGGCGAGAGTCGGTGAACTGGATCGGCAGAGTCGCATAGCGGTTATCTGTCATTCGGGAGTGCGCAGCGCGAGGGTCGCTGCCTGGCTTCGACAGCAGGGATTTGCCAACGTCGCCAACATTGACGGCGGAATAGATGCCTGGTCTGTCGAAGTCGACGGGGCGATTCCGAGGTACTGAATTAGCAGCTACTGATTTAAGAGGTACTGATCGAACAAGTCTTCAAATGACAGGTCTGAAAGACCCGTCAGCAACGAAAATTGACCGAATCCATCACCAGTCTTGACTGATATGGTGATATAGTTGACTATAACACTTCAAACGTGCCTCAGGGCCGACTAATGCGGAACGCAACAACATGAAAAACGTGAATATTATCAAAGCATTAATTGTCTTCTTCGGATCTGCGCTGGGCGCTGGAGCCGCGCAAGCGGACTCACTGCTCGAGGTCTATCAGCAAGCCTTGCAGAGTGATCCGCTCATTCACGAGGCTGAAGCGAGACGTATGGCAGCACTTGAAGCCGAACCACAGGCGCGCAGCGTGTATCTGCCACAAATCAATTTCGATGGCGACTACTCGAGTAACAACCAGACCGGCGAAAATACCGGCACGGACTCTGGCGGCCCGTTTCTGCAGAGTTTCGACGACAGCACTACTGGCACACGCTGGCAGTTCACGTTGCGCCAGTCCCTGTTTCGCTGGGACCAGATCGTCGGCATGCGACGCGCCGACAAGATCGTCGCGAAAGCCGAAGCAAACAGAGAGGCGGCACAACAGGACCTTATTGTTCGAGTGACGCAGCGGTATTTTGACGTCCTGGCAGCTGAGGACCGCCTGACATCTATTCACGCCAATAAGCAGGCAATCGCGCGTCAGCTGGAACAAGCGAAGCAGCGTTTTGATGTTGGTTTGATTGCTATTACCGATGTGCAGGAATCTCAGGCGGCCTATGACCAATCTATCGCGTCCGAAATCGGTGCCAAACGGAGCCTGGCAACATCGCGCGAATTTTTGCGCGAAATCACAGGACAACATGTAGACAGTTTGTCCGCACCGGTAGACGGGTTTCCTCTGCAGAATCCGGTTCCGTCTGACGAGGCCAGCTGGATCGATTTATCGCTGAGCCAGAATCTGGCGCTGGTCGCCAGCCGGCTCGATGAGGAAATCGCCAACGATGAAATTTCCTTTCAGCGTTCCGGTCATTATCCTCGCCTGGAACTGGTCGCTAATGCCGGTGAAACAGATTTCACAACGGATCGAACGCTCAACGGAATTGGCCCTTTTCCCGCAGATAGCGAAGGTCAGAGCGACAGCATCGGCATCCAACTCACTGTTCCGCTATTTGCAGGCGGCGGCACCAACTCGAGAGTTCGCGAAGCCGTGTATTTACATCGTGCAAGTCGCAACCAGTTGCAACGCGTGACCCGTGAAACCGAGCGGCAGGCTCGTGACGCTTATCTCGGAGTACTCTCTGAGATAAGCCGTGTTCAGGCTTTGGAGCGGTCGGTTGAGTCAAGTACTACGGCTCTTGAGGCGACGCAGGCAGGCTTTGATGTCGGTACACGAACGATCGTTGACGTTCTCGATTCGCAATTCGCACTGTACGTTTCGATCACCAATTTTTACCAGGCTCGATACGATTACATCCTGAACGCCATGCGACTTCGACAGGCGGCAGGTACCTTGCAGGTGCAGGATCTGGAAGGTCTCGACCGCTATCTCGAAGATCGCAAGCCGCCTGAGCAGGTCATTCGAGAAGAAGAGGTAGCTGCCGCTGCCGCCGCCGCAGCGGCTGAGTAGGCAGTTCTTTTAGCGCACACCCGTTCGCACTAGCTCAGGATTCCACAGGTCCAATCAGCGGCTCCAGCAATTCAAGGAGCCGCTTTAGCGCGCCGCGATTCCGCTCAATGATCTGCCGCCCCTGCTCACCTTTTCGCGCCGCCTCATCACGGTCGTCAAGTAGCTCGCTCACCGCCGGGACCAGTTCTTCCGAATTCTTTACGATGCGACAGGCGCCATGCTTTACGAACATGTCGGCAGTATCCTGAGAGTTGAATACGTATGGGCCACTGATGATCGGCATGGCTAGCGCTGCCGGTTCCAGTAAATTATGGCCACCAACCTGCGTGAGGCTGCCGCCGACAAAAGCTATGTCGCTGGCCGCATAGAAGAGAGGCAACTCGCCCATCGTATTGACGATGAAAACCTCGGTCGACTCGTCGCACGGCTGATTGTCGGTTCTGGAGACACACCTGAAGCCTTTGGTCTTTACGAGGTCCACAACCAATTTGAACCGCGGCGGGTGCCTGGGAACAATCACTAACAGCAGATCCGGATACGTTTTTTGTAACTCTCGATGCGCCTTCAGTATTGGCTGCTCCTCCTGGTCATGCGTACTCGCTGCGATCCAGATTGGCCGATCACCAAATAGAGTTGCGCGCAGCTTGCTTCCCTCGTCCGCAATGCCCGGTCTCAATTCATCGTCAAACTTGATGTTTCCGGTCACCCAGGTTCTTACGGGATTCGCGCCAAGCGACCGGAACCGTTCTGCGTCTGCATCGCTTTGCGCTGCAATAACGACTCCATGCGACAGGGTTTCTCGAAAAAGCGGCAGGAATTTCTTATAGCTTGCGACTGATCGCGGCGAAATTCGGGCGCTCACCAGAACCAGCGGCACATTCCTGGTACCACAACCTCGATACAGATTCGGCCAGATTTCGGTTTCCATGATCAGAGCGAGCGTTGGCTTAACCGCCTCGAAGAATCGATTGACAGCAACTGGAAGCTCGAACGGTATATAGCAATGAGTCACCGTGTCGCCAAACAATGCTTCGACCCGCGCAGCACCAGTCGGCGTCACGGTTGTTATGAGAAGGGCGCTGCCCGTAAATTTTCGTGCGAGTGCCCGAACCAGCGGCGCGGCAGCCTGAACTTCACCGACCGACACCGCATGTATCCAGATACAACCATCGATGCGCGGATAGCCGAGCCCAAAGCGCTGCCCAATACGATCCCGATAGGCAAGATTGCCAAGCCCACGGAACACGTAATAGATGGCCAGCGGTATCTGGACCAGATAGATAGCCAGATTATAAAAAATACGCACATGCGGCCCAATATTGGATTGATGAGATTCCGTGAGACGGTCTCATGGTTATTGCTCCGGCTCCGCCTGTAACGGCAGATTTTCGTGAAGAAAATTCGTCATTAGAGTGAAGTGATGTCGCTTCGTATTTTCCTTTTCGACAATAGAGTGGCTGCGGTCGGGGTACATCATGAAGGAAAACGTCTTATTCAGCGCTATCAGCCTGTCGACCAGTTGTTCAGCGCTTTGGTAGTGAACGTTGTCGTCGGCCGTTCCATGAACCAGCAACAGATTGCCTTCCAGCCCTGCAGCGTGTGTGATCGGTGAACCCTGTTCATAACCCTCGGCGTTAGTGTCTGGCAGACCCATATAGCGCTCCTGATAAATCGTGTCGTAGAGCCGCTGATCACTCACGAATGAAATCGCGATTCCCGTACGATAGATTTCGGGATAGCGAAACATCGCGTTCAACGTCATCTGGCCGCCGCCACTCCAACCCCAACTGCCTACCCGCTGCGCGTCGAGGTAGGGTCGCTCAGCCAACAGTGCTTTGACGGCTGCGGCCTGGTCTGCAGACGCCTGGATTCCGATCTGACCGTAAATAGACTTTCTCCAGTCGCGTCCTTTTGGTGCGGGTGTGCCACGATTGTCTACGCTCGCAACAATGTAGCCATGTTGCGTCAGCATCCAATGCCAGAGATGGCGATCCCCGCGTCCCACGCGCCATCGCTGGATCACTGTCTGGCCGGCAGGCTCCCCATACACGAACATCAACAAGGGGTATTTCTTGTCCGGATCAAAATTCGGCGGTTTCATCATCCAGGCGTCCATCACGACGCCGTCGCCAATGTCGATTTGGAAGAACTCGGTCTCACCGCGAGGAGTCAGCTCCAAGAGACTTGCAACTTTGTTGTTATCTACGATGATGCGTTGCGAAGCGTGATTAGGCAGCGAAACCAAATCGATGACAGGCGGATTGTTAAGCGTCGAAAATGTGTGAAATGCCCATTCCGAATTAGTCGCGATCTCATATTCATGAAAGCCCGACTCACTGTCCGGTGTCAGGCGCTCGACTATGGGTTCGCCTGTTAATGGCGACCTGAAAAGATAGCGCGCGGCACTATCATCTGGCGAGGCCGTGTAGAACACCCAGCCGTTGTCGGTGTCAATGTGATCGACCTTGATGATGTCGAAATCGCCGGGCGTGATCAGCCGCACGTCCTGGCCATCGCGAGAAACCGTGTACAAATGTCGCCAGCCGTCACGCTCACTTAGCCAGGTGAAAGACTTACCGTCTTCAAGCCACTTTACATCTTCGTTCGCATCAACCCAGGCATCATCCTCATCGGTAAAAATATGCTGTACGGAACCATCCGCGGCATTCGCAAGAAGCACTCTATTGCTGTTCTGCAAACGATTGACGTACTGAATAATGACCTGCTCGGAGCTGTCCGCCCAGTCCATCTGCGGCACATAGTTTTGTCGCGGATCGTCCTGTAAATCAACCCAAACTGTTGCCGCTGTCTCAATATCGACCACACCAACCCGCACCGCAGAGTTTGTCGTACCCGCCTTCGGGTACTGCAACGGAATCGGCGTCGAATAGACGTCGCCGGTGTTCTTGATCATGTAGAAGGTACCAACGCCTTCTGTGTCGAACTGCCAGTAGCACAGCTGTTTCGAATCAGGGCTCCACTTGAAGCCATCGCGAAGGCTGAACTCTTCTTCGTTAACCCAGTCCCCGGTGCCATTGACGATGAGATCGGAACCGTCATGCGTGAGTTGTTTTACAGATCGCCCATCGACGCTTTCGACATAGATGTTGTTCAGGTACATGTAGGCGATGAATTGACTATCCGGCGAAAACTTCGCGTACATCAGGGAAGACGGCGGTGCATCCGTACCGACCTGTCGCAATGAAGAGTCTGTCAGGTTCAGAATCCAGTAGTCGCCAAACGACTCCAGACGACGAAACTTCACGGTTTTCGTACTGACCAAAACGAAGCGGCCGTCTTCCGACCAGCTGTAGTCTTTTATTTCGAGAGGTTTCTCAGCACCTTTGGGAATCAACTGCGTTGCGTCGACAAGGATCGACTGTTCGCCGGTCGCCGAATCGTGGCGGACGATATTGAACCCGTCGGTGACCGATTCCGATGCCTCAACCGTCGTATAACTTGCTCCGCCATCCAGCCATTTGCTGGTTACCTTGGTGTCCAAGGTGAATTCTTTATCATGAAAAATTCGATCGATGGTTAGAAGCGCGTCAGCTTGTTGCGCATTGACCGCCGCAACGCATAGCAAGTTCAGGCAGATGAGAATCGAGCTGGTTCGTAGTTTCATTTATGGTACTCCGCTGTTGCGCTGTCGATCGAATTAGAAGTTGCTGCCATGTCCGGCTCGTCTGACCTGGTCTGTATCTTCATCGCACAGACTGGCGACGCGCGGAAATCTCGAATCTGGCGTCTTTTGGTCAGTCCTCTGACGTTCAAGATCTCCATGCTTCTCCCCAACCTGACGATATTCAAAGTTGTTTACTATATATTATTCTCAGCCCGCGAAGACGCCCTCCTCCACGAACCGGAGTCACGCCGATATGAGATACAATTTACTAACCGCCTTGCTTCTTATCGCGTGCTTTCTTGCGCTGTCGAACACCATTGGTTGCACACCCGCCGAAAGCCCGGAGTCTGCGCGAGCACCCAACATCCTGCTTATCATCACTGACGATCAGTCGTGGGAACACGTCGGCGCCTACGGAGACCTTGCCGTCAGCACACCTAACATCGACAGGCTGGCGACTGAAGGCGTACGATTTAATAACGCCTATGCAGCATCGCCTTCCTGCACGCCCTCCAGAGGCTCCGTAATAACTGGCCAGCAAATCTATCGGCTGCAGGAAGGAGGCGTTCTCTGGGGATTCATTCGGCAGCAACATCCTGCGTTTCCGCTGTTGCTCAGGGATGCCGGATACGCCATTGGTTATACTGGGAAAGGATACGGACCGACACCGCCGGTGGAAGAGCTACAGGGCGCGCACGCGTATCCGCTGGGCGCCGCCTACAACGACCACCGGATAGACGTTCCCGCCGGTTTGCTGGGGAATGACTATGCCGGTAACTTCGACGCGTTTCTTGAGGAGGTAGCGGCTGACCAACCGTTCTTTTTCTGGTTCGGCATCAAAGAACCCCACATTCCGCATCCGGCCGGCCTTGGAGCCGACCAGATTGAACTCTCGCAGATACGGGTACCTGAGTACCTCCCGGATACGCCTGAGGTACGCAATTCAATGGCCGACTATCTATTTGAAGTCGAGTGGGCTGACTCCATGATTGGCAAGGCGCTGCATTCACTGCAACAACGCGGCGAACTCGAGAACACAGTGGTTATTTTCACGTCGGACAATGGCATGCCTTTCCCACGTGCCAAGGCGACGCTGTATGACGCCGGTGTGCGCATGCCCTTAATAGTTCGCTGGGGCGATCGCCTGCGCAGGGAGAGTTCGATAGACGTGCCAGTGAGCCTTACCGATATTGCGCCGACCCTGCTTGAATTGGCTGGCCTTGATGTTCCGGTCGAAATGACCGGGCAGTCGCTCAACCCGTTATTACTTCCTGATGAATATGCGGCGGAGGAACAGCAGCGAGATTTCGTTATCTCGGCGATCGAAAAACACGTTGGCTGGACGCGTGACGACAATTTAGGGTATCCGCGGCGTGCGATACACACCCCGGAGTGGACTTACATTCGCAATTACGAACCCGGTCGCTGGCCGGCAGGTGATCCCGACATCAAGGTGCCCAATTGGGATTTCTTTGGCGATAGCGATCCGACGCCGGCAAAGCAGTTCATGCTGGATCATCGACACGACGCTGCCGTCAGTACCTTTTTCGAATTGAGCTTCGGCAAGGTGCCGGAACATGAGCTCTACAACAAAGCCGCCGACCCGGACATGATTCGCAATCTTGCATACGATCCGGCCTACGCTGAACGAACCGCACAAATGCGCGAAACGATGGAGCAATATCTGATCGAAACCGACGATCCCAGATCACGTGGCGAAACGCCCTGGGATGCGATCGACCTGGATCGCTGATATCCGTCGTGAATTGAATGTCACTGGTGACCAGGGTTGCTGATACGCCGCGCGCATCAAGCATGTCGACCGCCTGAGCTACGGGAGATACGTTACGTGCTTCAGCACCAGTAGCCGGGTTCAAAAACCGGTGTGTCTAGCCGCACTTGGAATCACCACATGACAAACAAGTCATGCAGCCATCCATCATGATCAATGCGACGGTGTTGCACTTCGTACAAAGCTGAGCACCGTCGGGATAGTTGCTTTCGGAAAAAGCATCTTTTTGCTTTTTTGACTCTTCAAACTCAGCGCGCTTCTCAGCGATGAGCTTCTTTTGGCCTTCGTCGAGTTCCGGGGCCGGCATCAAACCAATCATGATCAAGTGCTTTTCAACAATATAACCAAGTTCGGCGATGATCGATGGCATGAACTTGCCACCTGTTTGCCAGTAACCACCGCGCGGATCGAAGACAGCTTTCAATTCGTCGACCAAAAAAGCGACGTCACCGCCCTTACGAAATACCGCAGAGATAATGCGTGTCAGCGCGACAATCCACTGGTAGTGATCGAGGTTCTTTGAGTTGATAAATATCTCAAACGGCCGACGCTTCTCGTGTTCGGTTCCTTCATTGAGGACGATGTCGTTGATCGTCACGTACATGGCGTGATCCGAAATAGGCGTCTTGACCTTATACGTCGAGCCAATCAGCATTTCCGGTCGTTCGAGTTTCTCGTGCATGCGAATGACATCCGCACGTTTAGCACCGCCCTCTTCACGTTTGTACTCGGGTTTCGCTGCTTTTCCCTCGCTGTCAGGCTTCGCTACAGCGTAGCCTGTGATTTTTTTGTCGATCCTGATCATTGCCGTCCTTCCTCATCCTTCTTCCAGCGCGGCTGACTAGCCGTTTCTTTCGCCAGTTTTTTGTCTACTGCAACTGAACTTAGCCAGTGCTGCTCATTCGCGGCTATGCCAGCCGTGGTACTCGTTCGATTATCCTTCCACACGTCTTTTTGACTCATTTCGATCTTCCCTGAACTTCCTGCTTAGCGACGGGCCAGTACTCAGAACTTGCCGTAGTAGCCTTCTTTGAGCGCGTCGAACAAATTCGCGGCGGTATGCACTTCGCCATCGTATTCGATCTCTTCGTCGCCTTTAATATCGACATTGGAGCCGTCGTCCAGCGTAAACGTGTAAACGGTATTCTTCAGGTCCTTCTCTTTAACGAGGACACCTTGAAATGCCTCCGGATTGAAACGGAAGGTCGTGCACCCTTTCAGGCCCTGCTTATAGGCATACAAGTAGATATCTTTGAATTCTTCGTACGGATAATCCGTCGGCACATTGGCTGTTTTTGAGATTGACGAATCGATCCACTTTTGCGCAGCCGCCTGAATATCAACATGTTCCTTCGGCGAAACGTCATCTGCCGTAATGAAATAGTCGGGCAATTCGCTAGCCGCGCTTGCTCCAGTACCTGCTGCCGGTAACGCTTTCTTGTCGATCAACTCACGATACGCAAGCATCTCAAACGACAGCACATCGACTTTTTCCTTGGTCTTCTTGCCCTGTCGAATCACGTTGCGGAAATAGTGATGAGCGAAACTTGGTTCGATGCCATTGCTGGCATTGTTTGCCAGTGACAACGAAATCGTTCCCGTCGGTGCAATGGAACTGTGATGCGTAAACCGTGCCCCAACTTCTGCAAGTTGCTTAACAAGCTCTGGCGCCTCCGCAGCAACCCGTTGCATGTAGCGACTGTAGCGCGCGTGCAGAATCCTGCCTGGAACCTTGTCGCCAGCCTGATAGCCATCGACCACCATCTCGGGTCGTTTTGCCAGCATCGCTTCGGTGACTTCGAACTGTTCGCTCATGATGGGAGCGGGGCCTTTTTCTTTCGCCAGCTCCAGCGCCTCTTCCCAACCAGCCATCGCCAGTTCGCGTGCGACCTTCTCTGTAAATTCTACTGCCGCCTTCTCACCGTATCTCATGCGCTGCATGGTGATGGTTGATCCCAGACCCAGAAAGCCCATGCCATGACGACGCTTCCGCTGGATTTCGTGGCGCTGCTGAGGTAACGGCAAGCCGTTGATTTCAACCACGTTATCAAGCATACGCGTAAAGACTTTGACGACTTTACGAAATGCCGGCCAGTCAAAACTGGCATTTTCCGTAAACGGTTCAAGTACGAATCTCGTAAGATTTACCGAACCGAGGAGACAGGAACCATAAGGCGGCAATGGCTGCTCGCCGCAAGGGTTGGTTGCTCGAATATTCTCGTCGAACCAGTTGTTGTTCATTTCGTTGACCTTATCGATCAACACGAAACCTGGCTCCGCAAAGTCGTAAGTCGACGCCATGATGATGTCCCAAACACGTCGAGCTGGCAGAGTCTTGTAGATCTTGCAAACGACAAGCCCGCTCGGGACGGTCATGTAATTGCCGGCTTCCGGCCATTCACGCATGACAAACTGGGACTCATCAGTGATGTCCAGTTCTTCCTGCTCAACCTCTTTCTGCGTCACAGGAAACGCCAGCTTCCAGTCGTCCTCATTGAGCACGGCCTGCATGAACTCATCCGTCACCAGCAGCGACAAATTGAACTGGCGCAGGCGCCCGTTTTCCCGTTTGGCGCGAACAAACTCCATGACGTCCGGATGACCAACATCGAACGTACCCATTTGCGCTCCGCGGCGACCACCGGCAGAAGACACGGTGAAACACATCTTGTCGTAGATATCCATAAAGGACAGTGGACCTGATGTATACGCGCCGGCGCCCGTGACGTACGCGCCTTTCGGCCGCAATGTCGAAAATTCGTAGCCAATGCCGCAGCCTGCCTTTAGTGTCAGGCCCGCCTCATGCACCTTATTAAGGATGTTGTCCATCGAGTCGCCAACGGTACCTGACACGGTGCAGTTGATCGTCGATGTGGCTGGTTTGTGCTCGTAAGCACCAGCATTGGATATAATTCGACCGGCCGGTATCGCTCCACTGCGCAACGCCCAGGCAAATTCCTTACAGTATTGTTCGCGCTTGGATTCGACTTCGACATTTGCAAGAGCACGCGCTACGCGCATGTATGTATCGTCGATTGATTCGTCGATCTTGGTCCCGTCTTTAGCGGTCAAGCGATACTTGGCATCCCAGATATCGAGTGACGCTGCTTGAAACTCTATGTCGGCAACCGTGTGCGCATCCATATGAACGGCAGACTTCATTATTCTTCCTACTCCCCAGAACTCCCTATGGAGACCCCTATCATGTTGTTTTGAACCACTTTTTTCAGAGGAAAAGCGTCCCGCTCGCCGCTCGCTGAAAGTTGCGCGGCAAGTGCCTAAATCGACCTCTTTTCCCGTATTTGTAGACACAAGATGTTGTGTCTGAACGGGGACAAGATTATGCCCGAAACCGACCACTGTCAAGGGTTTGTGTGATTTATTTAATATGATAAATATTATTATTTTTCAATTAGTTACAAATCTTTCCGCAGTAAGTGCTTTAAAAGTAAAGGAAAAAATACTGCTCTTTCGTGAAACTTTCATTGCACTAGATGTTGTGGCAACCCACATACGTGATCAATAGCCCTATTTTCGCGCAATTTCTGCTAAAAAGCAGCAACATTCAGGCCTTGAATTGCATTTCTACGACCCTATTTCAGCGGACATGAACACGCCGCGGCTGACGTTGGAACCGCAGCAAAACGCTTGCAACAGGAGATACGCAATGAACAAGGTAATGAACAATCCAGTTGGCTCACTGCAGTTTGCCCCCTGGTCCGTAGCGGACCTGCTGCGTCGGGATCTGGCACGCGCTTCCGGGCAGCGTGCAGGCACTCGCACGCTCGATCCCGATGTGGCCTGGTCGCCAGCGACCGACATTCTTGAAAAGGAAGACCGCTTCGAAATACGCGCAGACCTGCCCGGCATGAGCGCAGATGAGATCGACGTCAGCATGGATGCGGGCGTATTGAGCATTGCCGGAGAACGAATCGTCGAAGACGGCGTTGAAGCTGACAAGGCCCGACGTCTGGAACGCCCCGGTGGTCGATTCATTCGTCGTTTCACGATGCCGGACACCGCCTGCGCCGATGGCATCGCAGCCCGGGTTAGCAACGGTATTCTGGTCGTATCAATTCCGAAGCAAGCTGAGCTGAAAGCTCGTCGAATCGCCGTAGAGGCCGCTTGACGTAGTCCTTATCCGCACATCACGCGACGCCGAAGAAATGCCCGATTGCGACCTTATGTCGTTTTCGGGCATCTACGTCCAGGCATGGCGCAAGCGAGAAACTTCATCGCAGTTGCCGAGTCTATAGCACTATAATTAGCTTTCTCCCGGCCGTTCATCTCGTATTCAGCATTCCGACGGCAGCGTAGATAGTCATTCTTGAAATTTATCGAGGCACATTGATGATAACGAAAACCCGCGTATTCCTGTCCAGCCTGTTGCTGGTGATTGGGTCTGCCAGTTCTGCCGCCCTGCCAACCGAGGTTGGCGGTCAACCGGTTACCAGTCTCGCGCCGCTCGTGGAGACTACCTCAGCGGCAGTCGTCAACATTCGGGTCAGTCAGACTGTCAAGACGCGGTCACAGCATGGTGACGAAGCTTTTCGACGCTTCTTCGGCATTCCGGATTCGCCTCGCGGTGGCTCACGTGAGGTCGCCAGCGCTGGCTCCGGCGTGATTGTTGATGCAGAGCGCGGCTACATCCTGACCAATCACCACGTCGTCGCTGATGCAGACGAGATTCAGATTTCACTCATCGACGGTGAGTTGCTGGACGCTGAGGTCATTGGCTCCGATCCGGCGACCGATATCGCCGTACTGCAAGTCGAAGCAGACGGCCTGATCGACATGCCGATCGGTGATTCAGATGAGGTACGCGTTGGTGACTTTGTTATCGCTATCGGCAATCCGTTTGGCCTCGGCCACACAGTGACGTCCGGAATCATCAGTGCACTCAGCAGAACCGGGATTAGTCGGGATGGCTACGAAGACTTCATTCAAACCGACGCCTCCATAAACCCGGGCAACTCGGGTGGCGCGCTGGTCAATATGAACGGCGAACTGGTTGGAATTAATTCAGCAATTATCAGCCGCTCCGGCGGCAACGTCGGCATTGGGTTTGCCGTCCCCGCCGAGATTGCTAAATCAATCATGCGCCAGATTCTCGACTTCGGCGAAGTGCGCCGAGGCTTACTGGGTGTTTCGATTCAGACGATCGACGCCGAGGCAGCCAAAGCTCTGGATGCAAGTGTCGACAGCGGAGCCCTGGTCTCTTCCATCGAGATTGGCTCAGCGGCGGAAGATGCCGGCCTTGAAGTCGATGACATTATTGTCGAGGTCAATGGCAAGAAGGTCTCCGGCGCTGCAGATCTGCGCAATACGATCGGCCTGATGGGCTCCGGCGAGGAGGTCGAGATCCGCTATATCCGCGACAGTAAGACGCGCTCGACCAATGCAACGCTCGGACAACAGCAAACAGCCCGCAGCACGGGCGAAGATATCCACCCCGGTCTCGAAGGCGCACAGTTCGCGACCGCCGCGACAGAGCGGGACCCGGGCATCGAAGTCACTGAAGTCGTGGACGCAAGTCCTGCCTACCAGCGTGGCTTGCGCAAAGGAGACATCATAACGGCGGCAAATCGTCGTCCGATTCAGACCATTCAGGAGTTAACAGAAATCGCCAGGTCGAACAGCATCCTGTTCCTGCTGGTACAGCGCGGCGACCGTGCTCTGATGCTGCAAATTCGCTGATACATAGCTGTACCAGGAACGCCAAAGCCCGCGAGCTGCATTCGCGGGCTTTTTTTGTAGGCGCAAAAACGGCCGGTTGCGCAAACTAATCATGCGCAGTAGTGTCTATAAGAGAAGATACTTTGGTCCGTTAGTCTGGCGTTCCCGGGCCTCGTCTTGATGCAGGATATTTTGAGGATAGCGCGACAAAAATGATCCGCCCATTCGCAACGAGAGTATTTGCCCTGACAATCGTCTGGCTGGTGGCCGCACCCGGCCTGCTGGCTGCAGAGATTGATGAACAGCGCCAATTATTTCTCGATGTCTACGAGATTGCTGAGCTCGGCAACTGGAGTCCGGTAGAAGATCTGTCGTTGCGTGATCGAACCTTGCTGAGCGAATACGTGTTGTGGCCGGACTTACGTGCCGCCTTTTTCCGCGCCACCCTCAAATCCGCGGATGCCAGTGAAGTCGATGCTTTTCTCGATCACTACGGCGCGCTCAAGCCAGCCCGGGAGCTGCGCTATCGATATGCGCTGCAGCATGCTCGCAACGACGATCTCGCGAGCTACTTCAATATCTACCAGCAATTTTACCAGGGACTTGAGATAGAGACACTGGACTGCCTGGCGCTGCAAGCCGAGCTCGACGCCGGGCGAGATGGCCGTGTCGTAAATCGGGCTCTGGAGCTCTGGACGGTTGGAGAGAGTCAGGTCGAAGAGTGTGATCCCGTGTTCGCATTCTTGCACAGCGAGAATCATGTCGGCCCGATCGACTACGCCAGGCGCTACGCGATGGCCATCGATGAGCGCGAGTTTGCGCTGGCGCGATGGCTTGCAAAGTCTATAGACAAGCAACATATCGAAGAAGCCGCTGCCTGGAGCAAAGCACAAAGTAGCGCAGAATCATTCGCGCGCAGTCATGAACAGCGACCCAGCGATACAAGCTCACACAAGCAGCTCGCCTACGCGATCGAGCGCTTGACCTATAAAGACCCGGTCGTGGCGCTGGAATTGTGGTCAGCCCTGAAAAAACGTTACCAGTTCTCAGCGGCACAAGTCTATTTGACCGACCGGCACATTGCGCTTTGGACTGCACGGGATCAACTACCTGGCGCTTACAAACTCCTCACTGATTTGCCTGTCGCCGCGCAGAATGAAGAAGTTCTTCGCTGGCGTGCACGTAACAGCATTCGTAGCCAGCAATGGCCTGCCTTGTTACAGGATATTGCGGCAATGCCCAGCCAGGAAAAGAGTGCCGAAGAGTGGCGCTACTGGAACGCTATTGCACTTGAACGCGGCGGAGACAGCGACGCCGCCAGGACCATTTTGAGCAAGCTGGCTCTGGAGCGCAGCTATTACGGTTTCCTTGCCGCTGACGAACTCGGTCAAGCTTATGTTTTCGACCACAGTCAGAGCGAAGCGGACGAGGCGATGGTTGAAGTACTTGCCAAAAAACCTGAGCTGATTAGAGCCCGAGAGCTCTTCCTGGTTGGATTGGAAGGCCGCGGCCGATCCGAGTGGGACGCCGCGACGAGCTACTTCGATACCGGCGAGAAGCGGCAGGCCGCTATTTTGGCAAATCGCTGGGGCTGGCATTCCCGAGCGATATCAACCGCAGCCAGCGTTGGTCAGTTCGACGACCTCGCACTTCGCTATCCGCTGCCCTATCAAGACATGTTCGAGCAATTCGCAACGGATGCGAGCATTCCGCCCACCTGGGCCTATGGAATCGCTCGAAGTGAAAGCCTGTTCATGCGCGATGTTCGATCAAGCGCGGGTGCCATTGGCCTGATGCAATTGATGCCCGCTACCGGAAAAGCGGTTGCGAGTGAGATTAAGCTCCCCTACTCGGGACTCGATACACTGACTAACCCAAGCAGCAATATTCAGCTGGGCACAACCTACCTGGGGCAGATGGCTGAGCGTTTTGATGGCAATCGCGTCCTTGCAACGGCCGCGTACAATGCCGGCCCCCACAGAGTGGACCAATGGTTGCCGGAGCAGGGTTCGCTCGATGCACGAATCTGGATAGAAAATATCCCTTTCAATGAAACCCGCAAGTACGTGCGCAGAGTGCTTGCCGCCGAGACGATTTTTCATTGGCGCATGACCGGCGATACGCGACGCTTGTCAGACGAGCTGAAGCTCGTACA
>RCNF010000453.1_pt1 | contig 20870 bp, 17 predicted proteins | sample 2041311 | NCBI WGS metagenome assembly RCNF01 (sample SAMN09708228, study PRJNA481090) | Marine sediment metagenome, whole genome shotgun sequencing project. | biome: marine sediment; feature: ocean; material: sediment; isolation source: Sewage treatment plant 2 marine sediment (STP2) ... | reverse complement strand
TTATTCCAATTATGGAAAAATAAACGTTGATGTGTTCGCTCCTGGTACCGATATTTATTCTACTTATCCAAATAACGAATATGAGTACTCTCCAGGCACTTCCATGGCTGCCCCTGCCGTTGCAGGTGTTGCCGCCCTACTATTTTCTCAGTATCCCAGTTTAACAGCGTCACAGGTTAAGAAAATTATTTTACAATCAGGATTGCCAATCAAAGCAAAAGTGGTCTTGGGTGGCGATAATTCTAAAAGTGCTACGCTACAGTCTATATCCGTATCCGGTAAAATTGTAAACGCTTACAATGCCTTAATTATGGGGTCAAAAGTAGCTAACGGTACATTACAACTTTAATTATAAAACGATGAAAACGATGCGATTATTAGCAACAATACTTTTAGTTCAAGGATTTATTTTTTCCGGTTTGGCCCAAAATCAGACGTCCTATTGGCAGCAACATGTAGATTACACCATGGAAGTGGACATGGATGTAGAAACCTATCAATACACAGGTACCCAAAAATTAGTCTACACCAACAATTCGCCAGAGGAATTAAACAGGGTCTACTACCATTTATATTTTAACGCCTTTCAGCCTGGTAGCGAAATGGACGTGCGATTGCAAAGTATTTCTGATCCGGATAGTAGAATGATGACCGAAGATAAAAAGAGTCGAATTTCTATATTGTCCGAAACCGAAATGGGCTACCTACGCGCAGAGAGTTTGACGCAGGATGGGCAAAACGTAAGCTTTAGCGAAGAAGGAACCATACTTGTAGTAGATTTGGCAAAACCAATTGCCCCTGGTGCCAAAACCACTTTCGATATGCGCTTTAAAGGTCAAGTGCCCCTTCAAATTAGGAGGTCTGGTCGTAATAACGAGGAAGGTGTTGCCCTTTCCATGGCGCAATGGTACCCCAAATTGGCAGAGTACGATTTTGAAGGCTGGCATGCCGACCCATACATAGCACGTGAGTTTCAAAGCGTTTGGGGAGATTTTGACGTAAAACTTACCATTGATAAAAATTATACTGTTGGCGGTACAGGATATTTACAAAATCCGCAAGAAATTGGACACGGCTACGAAGCTGCTGGAACCAAAGTGAAGAAGCAAAAAGGGAAAACGTTGACTTGGCATTTTAAAGCGCCTAAGGTTCATGATTTTATGTGGGCCGCAGATTCGGAATACCTTCACGACACCTTGCAAATGGAGAACGGTCCTACCTTACACTTTTTGTATAAAGACAACGCGGAAATTCTAGAAAACTGGAAAAACCTGCAGCCAAAAACGGCTGCAGCTATGGAGTTTTTTAATAACGCTGTTGGCGAATACCCGTATGAGCAGTACTCGGTTATCCAAGGTGGTGATGGCGGAATGGAATATGGTATGAGTACCTTGATTACCGGAGAGCGAAAATTCAGTAGCCTAGTTGGTGTAATGGCGCACGAATTGGCGCATTCCTGGTTTCAGTTTGTTCTAGCCACCAACGAGGCTAAGCACGAATGGATGGACGAAGGCTTTACTTCCTTCATTTCCAGCCTTTGCATGAACGAGATTATGGAGCAGGGCAAAGACAACCCTTTTGAAGGTTCCTATAGAGGGTATTTTAATTTAGTAGCTTCCGGAAAAGAGCAACCACAGAGCACCCACGCAGATCGCTACAATGTTAATTTTGCCTATGGCGTTGCGGCGTATAGCAAAGGCGCTATCTTTTTGTCGCAACTAGGCTATGTTATCGGTCAGGATAAATTAATGGAAACTTTAAAAAAGTACTATGCCGATTTTAAATTCAAGCATCCTGTACCCAATGATATAAAACGAAGTGCGGAAAAAGTATCCGGTATGGAACTGGATTGGTATCTAATGGACTGGACCCAGACCACCAACACCATTGACTATGGTATAAAAGAAGTTGTTGGTGAAGGCTCGGAAACCACGATAACCCTTGAGCGTATTGGTCTAATGCCTATGCCTATGGATATTCTTGTGGTCTATGCGGATGATACAAGAGAAACCTTTTATGCGCCCTTACGTATGATGCGTGGCGAAAAGGACAACCCTTACCCTGCCATTACTCGCACAGTATTGGAAGATTGGCCTTGGACGAACCCAAGTTACTCTTTTAGTATTGGCAAGCCTGTATCTGAGATAAAAGCTGTCGTTATAGATCCATCCTTATTGATGGCAGATGTAAATGCAGAGAATAACGTTTGGCAGACGGCGGAGTAACCGTAATTTAAACTGCACAAGTGTATTTGTGTTATTCATTCTGCTTTAAGAAAATAAGATAAAACAAAGATCAAAAGCTTTGATCGAGTGTTAATCCAAAGGAATCTTACCTATCCCTTGCGATAGCTGAGACATTCAGACAAAGCTTTTGATTTCATGTGCTAAAAACCATGAACCCCTTACTCCCGATACCAAAGCTCATCTCGGTACATGGCATTTTTCGCCGTCAACTCCCTATTGTGCATCAACACATGGGTGTCATCTTTGTCCTGCGAACGGTAGCCCAACAAATGAAAAAAAGACTTTGCAAAAAGGCGGGCAACGGAAAGATTGACCAACAGCGCTTTTTTTTCAGTACTGTGCCAAGATATCCCTGGCAAATAAACCAATAGGCGGTCAAACTTTATTTTTCGTAAAACTATGGACCACGCCAAAGCCCACTTCGAGATTTTATTGATCAGAAAAAATCCCTCTCCGCCTTGTTCTTGATATAAGGGCATAAACAAAATTGAATTTTTTTGTGCTTGTACTTTCTTTTCATTTTGCCAAGCCAAAAGCCTGCCTTTGGACACTTTCTGAAAATTCTTGAAACCAGGAAGCATCGTGAACGCATCGTGCGGATGTAATACATGGCGATAGACCACTTCATAGAAATCGCTATTGTTCAATGCCGATTCGCTCAGTTGCCGATATGCACGTTCAAAATCGGGAACATTTACTTTTTGTAAAATACCGGTAAAGACCAAGGTGAGCCAGAAAAAAGCGACGTTATTGGCTATAGCTGCCTTCTCGTCATGCCGACCAGATTCAAAGCCCAAGGACACATACCCCAGTTGGTTCATGCGGCTTAAAAGCGGTCCCACCAAATACTCTTCTATCCCTAAAATAATAGGTACTGGAAATTGTTGTGAAAACTTGCGGTTAATCAAGGCGTCATTGATGGTAATAAAGGGTAAGGTTTTGCTGCTGGTAGTATGAAAATCAATAAAATAAAATGGTGGGGCCTGATTTTGTAAAAGCGCGACAAGAGTCTGCTTAAGGTCAAGCAACTCCATTTCCTCCGGCCCAAGAATTGAACGGGGCTTTTTTTCGATTTGCTCTATTTGTGCTTCGGACCAAAGGCGATTCAAATCATTCTCAATGTAGCGTTTCTTTTTGAGCAGGGCAGGCATATTTCCCCGTATACCAAAAATTGCTCCTTTGATTTCCAGCGGTATTTCGTACAAACATGTAAAAACTTGTTCCAAGGCTTTTACCCCTGCTGGTTCGTTTCCGTGAATACCGCCAAAGAAAACTACGGTAGGGCCGTCTGTTTTTCCTTCCAATTGACCGATAAACCTTGTGGTTTTTGAAACTTGAATTGATTTTTCCAATGGTTCTATTCTATTTTAAAGGTCTTTGGCCGTAATGATTCCCCTCAATGTCTTACCTGCCAACACCGGAAGGCAATTGATTTTATTTGTGTTCATAATTTCTTTGGCCTCCCTTAACGTGGTATCTTCAGAAATGGTAATCAGCTCAGTACGCATCAAATCGGACGCGCAACTTTGTAGCCTAACGGAATCGTCGGCATAGTTCTGAACATCGGTCCATGTCAACAATCCGGTTAATTCAGTCTGGTCGTTTACGATGGGTAGGTGGTGTATATTTTTCCACTCCATCATTTTTAGGACCAAAGCGGCACTATCATTTTCTTGTGCGGTAATGACTTTGGTATTCATAAACAGGCGTACTGTTTTTTCTATCTCCTCCGTCTCATATTCGTGACTACTTGCCAATTGCCATGCATCTATAGTGTACCCTTTTCGTTCGTTTTTGTGCATACTTGCGGTTAGTATACGTAATGCTTCGGGCGTCTTATGCTCTTTTTTTAAGGCCCTTAGGCTTTCAACCATCCACCGGGCACCGTTTCTTCCCTTAATCCTGTTCTCGATGATTCCCAAATAATGCTCTACGTCTTTTGGCACCACCTTCATGGCGTAGAGTCCTTTATAGGCCATAGGAAGTAGTTCGTCAAGCAGTAGCTCTTTATAAGGAATCATCTTGCCCCTCCAATAAAACTGTACTGCGCTACCGTATCTCGCAGCGTTGTAGAAGTTGCTTTTAGCGTCTCTGAAGTCCATCTTTTTATGGACGTTTTTATACGCCTTGGTCCGTCCGCGCATGAGGCCAGCCCAAAACATAAAATTTGCAATTTCATCATCAGTGGTCGGCCCCGCCGGAAGGTATCGGTTCTCAATCCGAACATGGGGTTTTTGAGCCGTAATGCCATAACATAACCTGTTCCATTTATAGACCGTGCCATTATGGAGTTGCAAGGCTTTTAGCTTGGGAATTGTTCCGCGTTCCAGTTCGTGCAAACTGTTCGTGGTCAGTTCCGTTGTAATCAAACTTGGGAAATTCACCACACTATCGCGATAAAAATCGACAATAGTTCCCTGCACCCAATTTTTTCCAAAACCTACCCTCGCATCGTATTCATTGGGCAGATATGCACTTGCCCTAGTGTCCACACTCTGCGTAAAAAGGGCGATACGCGATTCTTGCCATAACTCCCTGCCTATCAGCACGGGTGAATTGGCGCAAACGGAAAGTACAGGTCCGGCGATTGCCTGCGCCCAATTATAACTATCCGCAAAATCTTCCGCCTCAAGCTGCAGGTGCCCTTGAAAACTGGTGTTGCATCCCTCTAGGAGAATGGAATCATGCCTAAGGTTAAGTTCGTCAACTCCTTTTATGTGCAGGTAAAGATCATCTCCCCTTAAATCGCAGATAATCGTGTTGAGCACCTCATAACGCTTTATCGGCGACATGTAATCGATTTTTAAATGCCTTAAATCTATCGTTGGTAATATCCCCGTAAGTATAATTTTTAATCCTTCTTCATTCGCTTTCGCGCTAGCCTTTGCCAAAAGTTCTTTCAACTGTGAGTGCAATTCTGAAAAACAGGCACCTGAAAAAGCTAAGGGATCTAGATTGGCTTCCAGGTTGTATCGTGCAATCTCTGTGGTAAAATGGTCGTCGTCAATCGCCTTCAACACGGCCATTGCCTTATTGGAAGGTTCCCAATTACGGTCTACCAAACAAAATTCCTGTTCCGCCCCGATCCGTATAACATCGTTTGCGAACATCCCTTTGTCAAGCATCGTTTCCAAGGCCTCAATATCACTTAAAAGGTGCTTTATATAGTGCGCCTTGTCTAGACTTCCTGTTAATTTTTCTACTTTAAGCTCTCCCATAGTGAATGCCTTGTTGAAATAATTTACCGCCGTACAGTAAAAATCACTCTAAATTAAAAACTCAGACAATCAAGAACAATGACAAATATCATAAGAACGCTATCCTTCTAGAACCAAGAGAAAGGCTAATTTCTTACGCGTCTATACCGTTTTTAGGCTTCCTATTTAAAATAATCAGAAAAACAAGCACTGCCCTGCCCAAATCTCCAAAAACCTTTCAATAATCAGCTCTTTATGGATTCTGCAAAATTTAACCCCACAACAGTGAGTGCGCTTTAAAAAGCAGCCAAAACTGGGATTATTGGCTTTTTTACTTGAGTTAACGGAGTAGACTCAATAGCGGGATTTATCTTTTGTTGTTTTGCCTCTTCCTGTGTGCCGGCAGGCTGGTTTTCGTAGTTAAAATTTTCTACCATAGCTAGGCTATCCTAGTCCGGCAGAGGTCGATACTAGAATGACATTAAAAATGTCCTATAAAACGCTAATCCTAAATTTCCAAGCTTACTTTTAAGCGAACCCATCGATTTTGATGTATTTTTACAGTGCTATGTCGTTCACTTTTCCGAAAAAAGAAAAACTAAAGAGTAAAAAGTTGATTGAGCAACTTTTTGTAGAGGGGAAAAGTGTCTCCCAATATCCTATAAAACTAATTTACCTAAAAGTTGATCAGCAAGAGGCTTTAATAAAAGCCGGAGTAGCCGTGCCTAAAAAAAAGTTTAAAAGTGCAGTCTCTCGCAATCACCTTAAACGACTTTTAAGGGAGTCCTATAGATTAAACAAAGCCCTAGTTTTTAACAATACAGAAGACAAGTTTGCGTTTCTGTTTTTATACATTGGTAAAGAAACACTTCCTTTTGAGGTGGTGCAGCATAAAATGACACTTTTGCTTAAAAAATTTAACGCCCATATACTATAATATCCTTAAAGGATATATGATAAAGGGCGATGCCATAATCCACATAAATCTATATCAATAGGTTGTCCTAAATTTTGTTTAGATGAAAAAGATAGTTAGAAAAAGAGTCCTTGTAGCCCTCACAGCTATAACCTTTCTTGTAGTTGGCAGTAGTTTTAAGAGCGATTTTTTTGAGATTGCCAAACAGATAGAGATTTTCACCACCCTTTTTAAGGAGCTGAACATGAATTATGTGGACGAAACCAACCCTGCAGAGTTGATGGATACGGCTATAAAGAATATGTTAGAGGGCTTGGACCCTTATACTAAATTCCTAAACGAGCAAGACGTAGAAGCCTACCGCATTAACAACGCTGGGGAATATTCGGGCATTGGAGCCCTTGTGCGTTCCTATAAGGATAGATTGCTTATCGTAGAGCCCCACGAAGGATATCCTGCGGATAAGGCCGGTCTAAAGGCTGGGGATGAAATCATTCAAATAGGTGATATTAAAGTAGCCGACTTTGAGGATAACGCCAGTGAACTTTTAAAAGGTGCAAATGGCACATCAGTCTTTATTACCTACAAACGACAAAATAAGATAAGCAGTACCACTATCAAACGGGAAGGTATAGAAGTGGACGCCGTTCCTTTCCATAGCATGATTGACGATAAAACCGGCTACATTGTACTGGCCAAATTCAATGCAAAGGCTTCCAGCCAAACAAAGTCTGCACTGATAGACTTAAAAGGAAAAGGCGCGGAGAAAATTATCTTGGACTTGCGCGATAATCCAGGTGGACTGCTATCTGAAGCCATCAACGTGACCAATCTCTTTGTGCCACAAGGAGAGCTCATCGTTACCACAAAATCTAAAGTTAAAAAATTCAACAGAGAGTATAATACAAAGAACAAGCCAGTAGATACTGAAATTCCGTTAGTGGTGCTCGTAAACGGTAGGAGTGCATCGGCAAGTGAAATCGTTTCCGGTAGCTTACAGGATTTGGATAGAGCTGTTATCATGGGCGCACGAAGTTTTGGAAAAGGATTGGTGCAACGCCCTTTAAAATTAACTTACGGCACACAGTTAAAAGTGACCATCTCTAGATACTACACCGCTTCGGGCCGCTGCATACAATCGCTAGATTATTGGAACAGAGACGACAACGGAAAAGCAGTTCGTAATACAGAATTCAATGATTTTACCACACGCAACGGTAGAAAAGTACAAGATGGTGGCGGCGTCTTGCCAGATATTGAGATATCCACGTTAAAAACTAATGACCTTACCAAGGCTTTATTGCAAAACAATGTCATTTTTGACTATGCTACCGATTACCACTACGGCAATACCTTAGGCGCTGTTGATGACTTTAAGTTCTCAAATACAGACTTCAATAATTTCAAAAGTTTTGTAAAAGCGAGTGACTTCTCGTTTGAAACAAAAGCTGAAGAGGCTATAAAAAAAGCGCTGTCTGGCTCAGAAAACGACTTCTTAGGGCCTGACGTAAATGATAGCTATAAGAACCTTTTGGCGAATATTGAAAAGGGTAAAATCATAGCCTTAGACAAATACCAAGACCAAATTCAAAAAAACCTTGAGGATGAAATCGTGAAGCGCTATTTCTACAGAAAAGGCTTGTACGCCTATTACCTCAACCATGATGACGCCATAATGGCCGCGACTGAATTGTTAGGGAACGAAGGTAAGTATACTGGGATTTTGAAGTAGGGCATACCTACTTCAAAACCACTTTTAGATGTATTAAAATTAGATTCATATCTTACTATTTAATTTGATAGTAAAATAAAAGATCCTATATCTTTTTTAATTTAAAATCTTAAGACCTTTTGATGAAAAAATCGACGCCAAATGCATACTGTTTGCTGAAAAGAAGTTGTGTTTTGGCTTTCGCTTTTACCCTCCTTTTAGGCTGTACTGCCAAACCCAAGGTTGCCGGTAATTTCAACTTACTACCCGTGCCGCAACAGTTTGATATTAAAGGAATAAGCGATTTTGATTGCTCCAATGTTCAGTTTTATTTTAATGCAACCAAGAGTTTGCTTCCGGTATTCGATGACCAATTAAAGCATCTAACCGAAGTGAACGACATCAATAAAGCCCATGTGGTTTTAAACCTTGACTCCACTTTAGATTTAAAACCGGAAGGGTATACACTTGACATTACCAACGATAAAATAACTATCACGGGTAAAGATAAAGCCGGACTTTTCTATGGATTAATGAGCTTGAGTCAATTGATGGAAGATGCATGCGAACAAAGTGCCAATCTACCACTAACCACGATTACAGATTTTCCGGAATTAGGGTATCGTGCTATTCATTTGGATGTAAAGCATCACTTAGAAAAAACAGAATACTACTACAAGCTCATTGATAAGCTGGCGCGATACAAGGTCAATGGCATTATCGCCGAGATGGAAGACAAGCTTAAATTTAAGCGACAACCAATAATTACTTCTGCCGATGCACTATCCATAGCAGAGTGGAAAGACATCAGTGAATATGCAACAGCACGAAATATCGATTTTAGCCCTTTAATACAAGGACTTGGGCATGCCTCCTTTATTTTAAAACATCCCGAATATTATGCACTTCGTGACAATGTGGAAAGTGACTGGGCATTTAACCCCTTGGATCCAAAAACCTACGAAGTACAATTTAATCTTTATTTAGATGCCATGGAAGCAACCCCAAACGGCAAGTATTTACACGTAGGCGGAGATGAAGTGCATACCACAGGAAAAGATAGCGGGATGTCTTCTTTGGAACTGCAATTGATTTGGTTGGGTAAGGTGAGCAAATTTGCCGAGAAACATAACCGTATTCCTATCTTTTGGGACGATATGCCACTAAAACAGGCCGATGTATATGACCCAACCTTCCGGCCGGAAATGAGTCAGAAAGAAGTGGATAGCGTCTGGGCAGAGAACGAACATAAACTCACAGCGTTTTTAGATCGGTTTCCTAAAAACTGCATTTATATGCGTTGGAATTACAGCTCACCAGAAGCTATAGGAAATACAAAGGCCATGGAGTGGTTCAGTAGTAATGGGCTACACGTTATGGGTGCCACGGCAGGCCAGACCCGTTGGGTGCTTATGCCGCAAGAAGAAAGCAATATGGAGGCGATTAAAACCTTTGCAGTCAACTCCATTAATAGTGGCACTAACGGACTCCTATTAACCCTCTGGGACGATGATTCGCCCCATTTTGAACTGTATATGCGTGGAATTATCGCTTTTTCTGAATATACATGGTCTGGAAATAAGCGTAGTAAAGCTGATATAAAGTCGGCCTACCGGCAACGAGAGTTTTCAAATAAGTTGGCAGATAGTTCTTATGCCTTTATAGACGAATTAGAAAAACCGGTAGCCTTCTGGAAAAATGTGCTTTTACAAGGAAACAAACGAAATTATCTGACTACCATGGAGAACCCATTAGTAGAGGGCGTCATTGATTTTCCAGACCCAAATAATCAAGGCGCTTGGAGTAAAAAACACAAAGACCGACTCGCAGATGCTGAGAAATATATAGCTAGCTCGGATAGTATTACCAAAAAAATAGCCATAATGAAATCCAAAGCGGTTCGCAACACCTATACGCTTGATGTCTATGAGCAAGTAAACATTATGGCCGGCTTCTCGCCAAAGCTACTGCTGGCTTTAAAAAATTACGATAATTCCCATACTCCTAAGGCAAAGTCAGCGGCGTTAAAACACCTCAACGGACTACAAGGGGAGTTTGCCGCCCTACGCTCAAAATTTGAATCCGTCTATGCAAAAACCCGTATTCTTGAAAAACCAGAAAACTATATACTAGACCAAGACCATCATGTGCATTTGGCCAACCAATCCTTAAATTTCGATTGGCAATTTAAGGCAGAAATACTATTTTTTAAGAAGCTGGAGAAAGAGTTAGAGGAGGTTGTTTATTTGGAACTTGCTGAATAAGTGGGAAAAAGAACAAAGACGAGAGACAAAAAAGTAATACGTGAAAAGTAATTTGTAAATATCGGTCGTTATGCGTCGCTGCCGACAGTAGCTTTAGCACACCCTTATCCTTTTACATTTTGAGTTATTGCCAAAACTGTAATTTTATCGGCTCTCTCCTTTAGTCCCGATTAGTTTCGGGATTGAAAAAAGAAGGATTTTACTCATGGTCTAGCAGACACAATACTTGGATTATAATACTGTACGGCAAAGCAGTACTTGGTCAAACCCTCCGTCTGCGAGCGGACACCTCCCTTTATCCTAAAGGAGGAGCTTCAAAAACTTACTGAAAAGTAGTTCCATCCCCTTGGGGAGGACTAGGGGGGCTTACACCTTAAAATAAATCTTCCGCTTATCCAGAAAATAGGTAATCCACCATAAAAATAAGAGAATCAACAAGGCTTCAACAAGCAATATCCAGTTTTTATAGGGCAAAAGGGTATCAAAAATACCTGTACTCCATAAAATTTCAAATTCACGAAACAATAAGTGGCCAAAGGTTTCAGAAAACAAATAAATGAAAATGGAATTAGTGCCCACCACCGAGAAAATTTTCAGCCAGTTTCTCTTGTAACCTTGAACATCTATGGCCCAATAAAAAAAGGTCAAGGTCAAAATATTAATACCTCCGGAAGCCAGGGTAAAGGATGTTGTGGCAATGCGCTTTATTATTGGGGTAACATCCAACCAATCCATAGCAAACCCTAAAACTGTAATCATCGTCCCGAAAATCAGAAATAATTTTAAGTTTTGTTGTGTAGTATTTTTAGAGAGTAACAATTGGCCGCAGATAACGCCCCAAATGGTATGTGCTGCGGTAGGGATAAAATTGACAAAAACCCAATAGCCATCGTTTATTTTTCCCATCGTAAGCATATCAAACCAAGCACCAAAGCTCTCGTGGTTTTGTGCGTAAGGCGCTGCAGGATTATAGGCCCGGTACAGCGCTTCGGTCAATAGCAAGAGTGCTATGGAAAACCCTATTTGAAACTTGTACGACCGGTTCATAATAGCATAGGCAATCAGTATCGTAAAGGCTAATTGTACCAATACGTTCCAGAGTTCCCAAACGGGGCCGTGGCTATATACCCAATGCAGTAATACTCCAAAGGAAAACAACAAAAAGCAGCGCCTTAAAATATGTTTGGTCGCCGCGCGACGGCTTCCAGATGCTAATCGCTTCCGAAGGGAAAAAGGCATGGCCACACCCACAATAAACATAAAAAAAGGCTGTATGAGGTCCCAAAAACGCAAGCCGTTCCAAGGATGGTGGTGTAATTGTAGGCCAAGAGTCTCAAATGCGGTTCCCTCGGCAAGGCTGCCAACACTTTCATGGAAGCCCGCAGCTTCCGCAATTAGTAAAAACATAACAGCACCACGGAAGACATCTAAAGAAAAGAGTCGTTTGGACAGTGTGCTAGAAGATTGTTCCATATAGTCTTGCTTGGTTAGACAATAGAAAGGTAAGCGAAATTTAAATTTAATTGCTATCTTGAAATCATCCCATAGTTACAGTGAAGAATCGACTATCAAAAGGGCAAAAATCATTCTTTAAAGCAGAAGGGTATATGGTTATAAAAACCTCTTGTCCTCCAAAGAAAAAACAACTCAAATAATAGTTCCTAGCTTCTTGATTACAGCATTACGAATGAGGCCATTTCATCAAGAAGATGCTTTATAATAAAGCAAAGCGAGTTCACACAATGATAATAGGTATCCGATGATTGCTGATTTTAGGCTTATTAATATGTTTACCCGAGAGCATTCACCAAGCAAAGACGATACAGACAAACAATAAACTAATATATGGAGTTATGAAAAAATTCTTAATTATTTATCTATTACTTCTAGTGTGTAATTCTCAATTGTCCGCTCAAGAAACCAACGACTATCTTTGGCATAACCCATCGGAAACCTTGACCAAAATTGAAGGTCAAGGTTGGTCAGATATTGATTATAATAGATTGCCGAATGCTGCCAAAGCACTTGTCAGAAAACCTGTTTGGTCGCTTTCTAGACATGCAGCAGGACTCTCCATTCGTTTTACCACGGATGCCGATAGCCTTCAAATAGCATACGAGGTAGATGGAAATATAGCGATGAACCACATGCCGGCCACAGGTGTAAGTGGTGTCGATTTATATGGAAAAAACGATACGGGTAATTGGCTTTGGTATCGTGGGAAGAATACGTTTGGGGAAACCGTACAATTCAATTATAAGACAGCAAAAAGCCCACAAAAAGGTAGGGAATATCAGTTGTATCTTCCCTTGTACAACACTTGTAAAAATTTAAAAATCGGTATACCAAAGGGAAGTGTCATCACATTTCTTCCACAACGTAAAGAAAAACCAATTATGGTATATGGCACCTCTATTACCCAAGGGGCCTGCGCTTCTAGACCTGGCATGGCATGGACTAATATTTTAGGCAGAAAGTTGAACTATCCTATTGTCAATTTAGGTTTTTCGGGAAATGGACGCTTAGAGCCTGAGGTTCTAGAATTTGTGACTGATGTAGACGCTGAAATCTATGTGCTAGATTGTTTGCCCAATTTAAGTCCGAATGAAACACACACTGAAGCCGAAATTAAAAAACGATTGCGCAACAGCATCCAACACATCCGAAGCAAAAGACCAGAAGCCAAAATCCTGTTGACCCAACATGCGGGCTATAGCGACGGCGAAGTGGATGATAATCGAAGAAGCGTTTACGAAACTCTAAATAAGTGGACTAGCGATATTTTCAATGAATTAGAACGAAATGGTGTGATAAACCTCTATATGCTCACTAAAAATGAAATCAGCCTTTCCAACGATGCCTTAGTAGACGGTACCCATCCTACCGATTTAGGTATGGAGCAGTATGCTAGGGCTTATGCGATAAAATTGAACGGGATTCTTACTAAGTAAGCATGTTACACTAAATGGCTTTCCCCTATACGTTATGCTGTTGAAAACCATATACACAAGGCATGCAGGATATAACAAAATTTCTAGCGCATTCTTTCAAACTTAAAGGGGTTTCAGTTAAATTCGTAGTGAAACCAATATTACCTAGAACCTATTATGAAAAAGATACTATTTTCCATACTACTGCTCGTTAGCGCAGTACTAAGCGCTCAAAAAGAAGATAAAAAGGAGGAAGTCAAGCCCATCCCAAAAGCACAGTCCTTTGTAACAAAGCATCAAGGGGTCTTTGGTGGCAAAACCATCAACTATACCACTACTGCAAAAGAAACCTATTTGACTAATAAAGCAGGTGATTCTATTGCTGCGTTTTGGTCGGTCGCTTATACAAAAAACCCTATGGGCGATGTGGGCAAACGACCTGTTACCTTTGTGTTCAACGGTGGTCCTGGTTCCGCATCTATGTGGTTGCACTTAGGCTTTTTTGGCCCAAAAGTGGTGAAAACCGATTCTGACGCACAACAAGACGATGGCGCAGCGCCTTATACTTTCGTCAACAATGAACACGGTTTATTAGATTTGACCGATTTGGTTTTTATAGATCCTGTAGGAACAGGTTTTAGTCGTTTAGTGGGAAAAGGCAAGGGTAAAGATTTTTACGGTCTCAAAGAAGATGTGGACTCATTTGCGCAGTTCATCCGCACTTGGGTCACAGAAAACGAACGTTGGTTTTCCCCAAAATACTTGGCAGGGGAAAGCTACGGAACTACACGTGCCGCAGCCTTGGGAAAGGCCTTAGAAGGCTCTGGTCAAAACATGGCGCTCAACGGCATGATATTGATTTCGCAGGCATTAGATTATGCCGGATCCACTTCGGCACACCACAACATAACTTCTTACGTGACCTATTTACCTAGTATGACAGCTACGGCATGGTACCACAAAAAAGCAGGGCAGGGGAAGACCTTAGAAGCCTTTGTGGAAGAAAGTAGAAACTTCACTTACGATACCTATATGCCAGCCTTATATAAGGGAAATCTTTTAAGTGATACCGAAAAGGAAGCTGTCGCAGAAAAATTGGCCTATTTCACAGGACTGGATAAAAAATACATCCTACAATCCAACCTTCGGATACTTATGGGGCGATTTCAAAAGAAGTTATTGGAAGATGAAGGTTTAGCGATTGGCCGTTTGGATGGACGATTTATGGGCGATGAGGCCGACAAAGTTTCTGAGCGTCCTCACTTGGGCGACGCGGCCAGCTATAAAATCAGTTCTGCCTATACCGCTTCTTTAAATCATTACCTAGCCTCCGAATTAAAAGTAAAAATGGATAGGCCCTATATTACTTCTGGTGGAGGGAGTAACTGGCGATGGAGAACGGTGCCGGATACTCAGTATTGGGAGCCCATGCCCGTAAACACAGCGCCGCATCTGGGCGAGACCATGCGTCGTAATCCCGCTATGAAAGTACTCGTAGCAAGCGGCTATTATGATTTGATTACGCCCTTCTTTGATGCCGAATACACCTTTGCGCGTAACGGAATTGTAACCGATCGGGTTGAAATGACCTATTACGAAGCAGGACACATGATGTACACACATGAACCGGATTTAATCAAGCTTTCAAAGGATATTCGGGAATTTCTAACGGCGGAATAATGCGCTATCTACAACAATTCATGCTTTTCTTTTTTGCCATCGGCGTGACATTTTTATCCTTTGCTCAACAAGCGGTTGAACAGGGTATTCCACCTGCTAATTCGGGCGAAATAAGTGTGTTCCTGATTGTTCTGGGAACGGCACAAGATGCTGGTTCGCCACATATTGCTTGTGAAAAGGAATGTTGTGCCACCTTGTTTAAAAATCAAGATGCGTCTCGTAAGGTGGTTTCCTTGGGGGTTATCGATTCAAAAGCCAAAAAAACCTTTCTGTTTGAAGCCACTCCGGATATTGCAGTACAGTTACGCCGTTTACGTACCCATTCCGGATTTCAAAATACCGATATTCCCAATGGCATCTTCTTGACCCACGCCCACATAGGCCATTATACTGGCTTAATGTATTTGGGGAAAGAAGCAACAAACACCAAACAAGTCCCTGTTTATACAATGCCAAAAATGATGGGCTTTTTGGAAACTAATGGGCCTTGGGGTCAGTTAGTTTCCAATCAGAATATCGCTCTAAAGCCCTTGCAAAATAAAAACGAAACCCAACTTACGCACGACTTAAAAGTTATTCCGTTTACAGTGCCGCATCGGGATGAATATTCGGAGACGGTGGGCTACAAAATTATTGGCCCGAACAAAAGTGCCCTGTTCATTCCGGACATCGATAAGTGGGAGAAATGGGAAACGGATATTATTTCCGAAATCGCAAAGGTCGATTATGCATTTTTGGATGCTACATTCTATGACGGGGAAGAAATCAACAATCGGGATATTTCAGAAATTCCACATCCATTTGTAATCGAAAGTTTGGTCTTGTTTGAAAACCTTTCGCCCTCAGAAAAGAAAAAAATTCATTTTATCCACTTTAACCATACCAACCCCTTATTGAATACTGAAAGTGAGCAGTCTAAGGAAGTTCTAAAAAAAGGGTTTGAGATAGCGCGAAAAGGGTTGAGGTTGGAGCTTTAATTTCGATACGCAGAAACCTAAGAGCGTATATCGAATACCTGCGATGTATTAGAATAGAGCGCACAGTTCAGATTTCTAGTAGTCATATTTCAAAAGCTTTTTTACTTGATGGAAATACTGAATGTTTTTCTGCAAAGTCAATCCAAACGGAAAAGCGGTATTGGCAGCTATCGCCAAAACGATTACCACACCAAAATTTGGGTTAAAAACGAACGAAGCGATAGCAATCAATTGTATTGTCCAGTGGTGCGCCTAAATTTGTACGTGGACCTCGTATTGGCATCCTTACAAAGATAGTGTCAAAACGTATTTTGGTGAGACATACCTTAAAGCAAGATGTTGAAGAAGTAGAATTATTTTCCTGTCCTTTATCTCTCCCATACCAATCATGGCCATGGTCTCGTCTCTTTTTAATTCTAGCTCATCTATTTCCTCCTGTTCATTATGAGCTCCGCCACCTTCGCCAGTTTTCATAAAGCTATTGTATTTCGCAATAAAAAAGCGCACAATTTCAGTTACGGAACTAGGGGACATATAGGCCTCAAAAATCTTCTCTACTGAAGAAATGGTATAACCCGTTTCCTCTTCTGTCTCTCTTTTAATACAGTTCTCTGCAACATCATTATCCAAAAGGCCTGCGCAGGATTCTATCAACGTTCCTGAATCGTTTCCTTTGATATACATGGGTACACGAAATTGTCTGGTTAAATAACGATTCTTTTCTCTGTTTTGTATAGCAGAATTGTGGCTCCGTTACTCAGGTCATACGCCTCTCTTTCCTACGTTTCCAAGTGCTGTTTTTCTTCCGATATTCAAAATACATTTGAGTAATACATGCCCGTTATCCGAAAGGACCTCCATTTTTAAATTCATAATTCTAGTTTTGCTCATCTGGAATATCGTTTACATCGCAATAGATTTTTAATCCTAAGGCCTTAGTGATTTCCACATTTTTGTCGGCTCCTTTAGACGTGACACTGTATCACATTTGGTGAGTATCAGGTGTGCAACGAGATATTGAAACTCGGTAAAAAAGAGCATTTCCAACTTCCTTTGAGCCTGCCAAATGTATCAATGGGTTTGCCACCCATTCTCCTATGATGGGAACATGTCCTTTACGAAACATAGGTAACGCGGATGTTTCCACGTTTTTCATGTCCTGTGCTGTTCGTTTAGGGTCATTGTTTGTGCCACTACGATAAGCACCTGCGATCAAAATCATCTTTTTTTTATAAAGAACATGATTTTGGAAAAGGTAAAAATTAAGATTGTTTAAGAGCTTATTCTTTTCTTTACGGTGCTAAGAAATTCAAGGGTGACGACCAGATAGGGGGCAATATGCTTTTGGATAAAACTAATTTGGGTGGCAAACTATAAGCCTACTTCATAGAAAACAAGAAGTGATTAGGGTTGTTTTATTCATATTACCATAATTTTTGCTTGCTTTTAGTCCAAAATTTATCTCTTTAAAAATAGGCATTTTAATAGGGGTTCAATAGCTTTAAGGTTAATTTTGATGTTATGAACATACGTATTCTAGTCGTTGGTTGCGGAAATATGGGCGCCTCCCATGCAAGGGCTTACCACAATTTAGCCCCTTTTGAAATCGTTGGGCTTGTAAGCCGAACAGCTAAAAGTCGAGAAAAGCTATCGGCCGAATTGGGAGGCTACCCCACCTTCGGGAATTATGAAACGGCTTTGGCGGAAACCAAACCAGATGCCGTTTCCATCAATACCTATCCAGATACGCATGCCGCTTATATACGTTCCGCTTTAAATGAAAATGCACATGTATTTGTCGAAAAACCTTTGGCGCTTACCGTAGAAGATGCACAAAGCCTAGTGGATTTGGCTCTAAAAAAAGGGAAGAAGATGGTGGTGGGCTATATTCTTAGAGTGCATCCGGCATGGTCAAAATTCGTAGAAGTGGCACGCACGTTAGGTACGCCTTTAGTAATGCGCATGAACTTAAACCAGCAAAGTTCTGGAGACAATTGGTATACGCACAAACAACTCATGAACTCTATGTCGCCCATTGTAGATTGTGGTGTGCATTATGTAGATATAATGTGTTTGATGACGCAATCTGTTCCAATAAGCGTGAGTGCGATTGGTGCTCGGTTATCCGATGAAATAGATGCTAGAATGTATAATTATGGCCAACTTCAAGTGCGTTTTGAAGATGGTTCCGTGGGATGGTACGAGGCCGGCTGGGGCCCTATGATGAGCGAGACCGCTTATTTTGTAAAGGATGTTATCGGTCCAAAAGGGTGTGTTTCTATTATTGATAAGGCGAAAGGAGATTCAGATAGTGTGGACAATCATTCTAAAACTGGAGCTTTAAAATTACACCATAGTGCTTTGGATACCAATGGAAAATTTACAAAGCCAGATGAACTTGTAGACACCTCCGATGAACCCGATCACGACGGGCTCTGCCGGTTGGAGCAGGAGTATTTTTTAAAAGCGATTCAGGAAGATTTAGATTTAAGCAATCATTTGCGAGATGCCATAAACAGTCTGCGTATTGTTTTGGCAGCGGATGAATCTTTTAAGACAGGGAAAACCGTTAATTTATAAAACCCCTATAATTACTTGGGTCGTCTATTTTTCACTAATGCTATTTGACCCATGTGATTGGCTTGATGTTCCATAACGTGATACCATGCCCAATGATAGTTCGTTCCTTCATCAATCTCTGAGGCAAACCAAGCATCATCTTTTGTTTTAAGTACGTCCAAAGTCTTTTGACAAAGTTGATTCCAAAGGTCTAAATAGTATCGCATTCGTTTTTCTTTCAATTGACTTTTAGATTCTTCATTTAAACCGGCACCGATACCCCATAAAGACTTTCCTTCATCTGTCCATTGGCGACCTTCTAGAGTTTCTATTTGATAATATGCTTCGGTGGCCACCAAATGCATTACTAACGCACCAATACTGTTAGCCTTTTCGTTAAACTTAAAATCTGTTTCGGACTGACTCAAACCTTGAGCCTCTTCTGTTATTTGATGTTTCAAATCCTCTAACATCGCTACCATTAAACCAATATTAGGTGAATAGCCTTCCGCTGGTTTTATTTCGTATTGGGCGAATACAATTGTTGTTGTTAGGAACAGAAATACTTAGGCAATGTTTTTCATGTTTTCTTTTGTGTTAAAATAGTTCCGTACAGAACTCATTGCGAGGAAATCTTTTCCCAAAAAACACGACCCTTCATAGTCTTCTTCGACTAAGCTATGGATAACTGTTATTTAAAAATCGATACTTGCCTCAAATCTATTAAATCCTTATCCTGTTCTTTTAAAATGCGTTTGGTGCGTAAGTATCGGTTCACATTATGCTCGTCGTAATTTTCGGATACTTTATCAACACTGCTCACCCTTACCATATCGGAGGCATGAATAAACTCGTTATTCCCAATCCACATACCCACATGTACTACTTTTTCTTTTGTAGAATCTGTTGCTTTTTTACCAAAAAAGAGGAGGTCTCCCGCTTCTAAAGCTTCCGGTATCATCAATAGGTTTTCCTGTGTGTACCTGTTGTGAAGCATCTCTTGGGATAATCATCCCGTTTAAAAAATAGATGGTCTTGGTAAAACCGCTACAATCCATTCCTTTGGTAGAGGTGCCGCCCCATAGATAGGGCACTCCTATAAAACGTTTGGAAGTTTCCACCAAGGCATCGGAACTACTGTCTAGAGCAGCCAACCAATCCTCATATTTCTCAGATTCTTCATGGGAAACATAGGCTTGTCTTCCATCTGAAAATCTTACAATATAAAATTTGTCTACGTACTTAAGGACCTCTAATAGGTTTCCGGCAACCAAATCGGACACAATTTGCTCCTTGTCGGGTCCAAGATATGCATGACCATAGGTTTTTGTATAAATAATCTTATCGGTAGATTCCCAGTTCTTTATCTCTTGTTCTGTAAATAGCACTATGCCACCCGCATCTACCCAGGCCAAATACCTATCTGGTGTTTGAATGTAATACCAGTTCCCCTCTTTTTTCAACACTTTTACAGGCGTACCTAATGTGGCCTGTGTTGCTAGCTCCGCACTATGTTTTGGTTTACTTCTCAGGTTTGCAACTGATATATTAATGATGGCATGTATTTTATTGCCTAATTCTGCAGTTGGTAGTACCCTAATACTATCTATAAAGGAGATACTATTAGAGGTTAAGGAATCCAACAACCTTTGGAGGCCTTTGGGTTGGTCGGTCTCTCCTTTTAAAACATAGATGTCTGTATTTTGGTGTGCTTCAATTTGAAAAACGGCCACCCTTTTGTCGGGTGCCACTTTTTTTTGTAGTATATCTATGTGCTTTTGTGCTGCGTTTTCTAGAGGCGCCTCGGTTTTACATCCCGCACATAGCACTAAAATTAGAAGCACATATCCAAATCTCATCTCAATGGTTTTATTTTTAGTAAAAATACATAATACTCGCTAGGTATTGATTTTTAGCTTTGAGCCCAGCCTTAAATTTTTCTTACTTTAGCACCCGATGAAGAAATTAACGGTTATAGAGCTTTTTGCCGGTGTAGGCGGATTTAGATTAGGATTGGAACAGGCTAAAAACTATAGAATTGTATGGAGTAACCAGTGGGAACCCAGCACAAAAGCGCAACACGCCTCCCAAGTTTATGAAGCACGGTTCGGAGCAGAACACCATAGCAACAAAGACATTTCAGAGGTAGCTACATCCAATATTCCAGAGGCTGACATGCTCGTAGGTGGATTTCCATGCCAAGATTATTCAGTAGCAACCACATTGCAAAACTCCAAAGGCCTCATCGGTAAAAAAGGAGTGCTGTGGTGGACCATACATCGCATCCTTTCGGAAAAAAAGTACCCGCCTAAATACTTGTTTTTAGAAAATGTAGACCGATTGTTAAAATCGCCCTCCAACCAACGGGGGCGAGATTTTGCTATTATGCT
>RCNF010000452.1_pt1 | contig 20884 bp, 13 predicted proteins | sample 2041311 | NCBI WGS metagenome assembly RCNF01 (sample SAMN09708228, study PRJNA481090) | Marine sediment metagenome, whole genome shotgun sequencing project. | biome: marine sediment; feature: ocean; material: sediment; isolation source: Sewage treatment plant 2 marine sediment (STP2) ... | reverse complement strand
CGAGATCAACACCAGGGAGCATTTCAGTATTCTCGGATTCAAAGAGATGGAATTCTCTGTGAACTCCAGGTGGTTTACAGGAAGCTCCATTATCAGGACATATGAGCTGGATGAATTGCTTGGCACCAAACTCAGGGCTCTGTACCAGCGAAGGAAAGGTCGTGACCTGTTCGATATGTGGTATGCCTCAAGCCGGGTATCTGTTGATGAGGAGAGGATAGTCGACTGCTTCAACGGTTATATCGAACGATCGGGATTGAGAGTTTCCAGAGCAGAGTTCGAGGCGAACCTGTCAGGCAAACTGTCCGATCCCAGGTTCCTTTTTGATATCGCTCCGTTAATAGCGCCAGATTGTCCCTGGGACGCTGAAGATGCTGCACGTTACGTGATGGAAGAACTGATGATACATATACCCGGAGAGCCATGGAAGGGCGTGAATGTCCCGGAATCTGAATAGATATCAGAGCCTTGCTTTCAGGCACGCTCCTGTCCTCAAGCAGAAGGTGAGCGGGCTTAATCCCCGTGGGGATCTTGTCACGCGGGTCGATCTCACCGGTGACCTCGAGGGGCTCGTCGATAACTGGACCTTTGTCAGTGATGAACGGAACGATCTGCCGGCTGCCGGATACTACTCGGTCATCGAGACTTCGACTCACTACTTCATCCTCTACGCCTTCTATCATGCCCAGGACTGGTATGACGGCGACAGGTTATCCGACAAGATCAGGAAGATGTTCGATGAGCACATCCACGACATGGAGGGTGCGCTGGCTGTCGTTACGAAGAGGAAGGATGGGGAGGATGAGCGTGTCGATGCCTTCATAACTATCAGCCATCTCCATTTCTATTGTCATACTGGGTGGATGCGCACCGGGCTGGAATATCTCTATCCTGATGATAAGTGGGAGAACGGGATCTCAGGTCTTGTTGAGGATATCGATGGTGGCATCTGGCCCATGGAAGACGGAGACCGCATTCGATTCTCTTTGTGCGCTCAGGCGAAGGGCCACGGGATCAGGGGCGACATGAAGGGATGGGGATCAGAGAGGCAGATCATCCCATACTACCCATCGTTGTCAGAGAGCGACATCCCCGGTACCGGCAGGAGTGAAAACGGGAATGACCCGGAACGCCTGTTAAAACATACCAGATACCAGTTAATTGATTTCCATGAATCAGGAGGGCTCTGGGAGAACCGGAACAACCCGAACGTCTTCCAGGAAAACCAGAAGGGGCAGGCGGCATTCGTCATACTCGATGACAATGGAAAGCGGGTCGCCGGCTCGGCAAATCCTCCATGGGGATGGGAGGATATCGACGATCGGCATGATTGTGGTATGATCGCGCTGGATCCTGCGAAGCTGGTCTATGACTATCTTGACGGGTTTCCTGAGTTCAGTCTTGATTACATATACAATCCGTATCTCGGCATCGGAGTAGAATGAGTTCATCGATCACGGTTTCGGCTCCAGGCAGGATATGCCTCTTCGGCGAGCATCAGGATTATCTCGGCCTGCCGGTGATTGCCAGCGCTATTTCTCTGCGACTCCGGATCACGGGATCGCATCGCAGTGATAATCTCGTCAAAATCGATCTGCCTGATATCGACGATGAGGAACAGTCCGAGATCGGCGGGGAAGAGCTTGCATACGGGAAGGAACGAGACTATTTCAGAAGCGCCTTCAACATTCTTCTCCGTGAAGGGTTCACCTTCTCATCAGGGCTGGATTGTGTGCTGACAAGCGAGATCCCTGTAAATGCCGGCACTTCGAGCTCATCCGCACTGGTCGTCGCCTGGCTCGATTTTTTGGTCCGGATGAGTGATCAGGCTTCAGCGCTGGAACTCGAACGCCTCGCGGCGCTCGCTTACGCGGCGGAAGTCGGTGAATTCGGCGAGCCGGGCGGGATGATGGATCAGTACACGATAGCCCTCGGGCACACCATCACTCTTGCCTCACAACCCGAGATAGAAGTGAAGAAGATCGGCAGCGATTTCGGTGTGTTTGTTCTCGGGTATTCGGGGGAGCCGAAGGATACGAAGGGGATTCTCTCGCGAGTGAAGGGTGAAGTGCAGGAGATCGTAAAGACGATTCGCAATGCATACCCGGAATTCTCACTGCATGAGGTCCTGATAAACGAACTCAGCTCATACAATCACCTGCTCAACGGACCTCAGCGTGGGCTCCTGCTCGCAACGATAAGAAATCGTGACATCACGAGAGAGGCCCTCGAGCTTCTGGAAGCAAAGCCGCTTGATCACGTGAGGCTGGGAAAGATGCTTACGGAACACCACCTTCTCCTGCGCGATGTCCTCGGCATCTCGACTCCGAAGATCGACTCGATGCTCCAGGCGGCCCGCGAGGCGGGAGCGCTCGGTGGTAAGATAAACGGATCGGGCGGGGGAGGATGTATGTTCGCCTACGCACCCGATAGTCCCGAACAGGTTCGTGAGGCTGTCAGTCAGTTCGGCGATGCGTGGATTGTCAATATAGATAACGGAGTGAGGCTGGACGAGATATGAGCAAAGATCCCAATATAGTGATAATGGCCGCCGGCGCTTCCTCGAGGATGCGGCGATCGCTCGACAGTCCGGATAATGGTATTTACCTGAATCAGGATATATCACCGGATATTCCCAAGGCGATGATCCCGGTGGGGCCGAACGGGAGGCCGTTCCTGGATTATCTTCTACTGAATGTAGCGCGGGCCGGGTACAGCGAGATCGTGATCGTTGTGTCAGAAAGCGACGAACTGATCCAAGAGCGATATGCGGATCCTTCCGGCATCCTGCTGCCTGATGGTCTGAATATTTCATTTACTGTCCAGGAAATCGCCGGGGGAAGAGAGAAGCCGGCCGGAACGGCCGATGCGCTGCTCTGTGCTCTCAAGTCGAGGCCCGACTGGGCAGGGCAGAGGTTTACAGTATGCAACAGCGACAACCTGTACCCCGTCACAGCATTGAAAACAGTTCTCGAATCGGAATATGAGAACTCGATGATCGCATTCGAAAGTAAAGCCCTGGGGCTTCTGCGTGAGAAGATCGAGACATTCGCCGTGATAAGGAGCGATTCGGAGGGGCAAGTCCTCGAGGTAATCGAGAAGCCCGATTCCACAACGTATGAAAGCGCCGCAGACGAATCGGGACGCATAAACGTCAGCATGAATGTGTTCAGATTCAGCTACGACATTATCTATCCGATTCTCCGCTTTGTGCCGTTCGATCAGGTCCGGGACGAGAAAGAACTGCCCTCGGCTATCCGCATGATGATCTCCAGCCATCCCGGCTCGCTCCACGCGATCCCGCTCTCGGAATCTGTCCCAGACCTTACATCGAGTGGAGACATCTCCAATGTAATCGGGTATATTCGGAAAAACTATCCAGCTTTCGAGTAAATGAACCGCTCTCATCCATTCGGAGGTCCACTGGTGAAACGCTCAATCCTTGTCATAATGATGATATTTCTGTCTGCCGCGCCCCTGTTTGCGGAGACATTTACCCTCGAGAACGATGTCGTCAGGTGTGATATCGAGGTCACCGACGGCAGGCTCTCAGCCGACAGGCTGACACTGCTCGGTGAAGGCGGCGGTGCGACGCTCGGAACAGACGCCGGCTTCGCTGTCGACGTTATGTGGACGAGCTGGCGGGCGCCGGGTAAGAAGAACAATGCCGACAACCCGGTCATGCTGGGTAACGGTGACTTTACCTTCGTGGAGGCCGATGAATGGACATACGACTGCGGGGCAAAGGAACTGTCGCTATATTTTTCTAGCAAGCGCGATTCGATAAACCTCTGCGTCAAATATCTCCTTCGCCCCGGCGATCCCGTGGCGAGGCGGAAGGTCATTCTGAACGACTCGAAGTACGGCCTGCATTACCTGAGGCGTGTATATCCGATACTCGTGACGATCGACGGGAAATATACGGCTGTCAAGGAGGGCGGATTCGGGCAGCCGGTCGCCCTGCGTATGAAGAAGAGCGGCGCGTTCTTCGGATACGAATACCCGACAGCAAGAAACGAATTCATCACCGGTGAGGCCGGCGAGGCATACGTATCGTGCAGCGTCGAGATGGGGGAGACGATCGACGCCGATGGTGTCGAGAGCGAGTGGGCCGCATGGTCCGTCACTCCCGATGTGCATGTAAAGAAATGGTTTATGGAATATGTCCGGTCGATCAGGGTTACTCCGATCAGGCCGTACACCCTCTACAACACCTGGTATGACGTACGCTCACCGGACATCACCGAGGACCCGGTCACCGTGATGAACGAAGAGAACCTCATGCGGATCGTTTCTAAGTTCCGCAAGAACATGATAGAGAAGCACGGTATCGAGCTCGACGCCTTCGTGCTCGACGACGGCTGGGACGTCTACAGGTCGGACTGGGTGCTTCGGACTGAGGAGTTCCCCCGGGGGCTGAGGCCGCTGTCAGATGAACTGGCGAAGACGAATACCGACTTGGGGATCTGGTTCGGTCCTATCGGCGGCTACTCAAAGAGACAGTGGCGGATCGAGTATATGAAAGAGCACGGTTACGAGACGATCGACGATCAGCTCTGTCTCGCGGGCGAGAAATACAGGGCGCTGTTCAAAAAGAGAGTCGTCGATTTCGTGAGGGAGCAGGGCGCGGGGTATTTCAAGTGGGACGGGATTCAGTTCTCGTGCAGCGACCCGACTCACGGGCACCCGATCGGTATCCATTCGCGGCGCGCTGTGATGGAATCGGTCATCGATATGTGCGACGCTGTGCGCGACGTCGATCCCGACGTCTTCCTCAACATCACCTCGGGCACATGGCTCAGCCCCTGGTGGGTCAAGTACGCCAATACGATCTGGATGGACGGGTACGATTATTCCTGGGCGGACGTTCCGTCGATCAGCCGCCGCGACGCGGCGATCACATACCGCGACATGGTCCTCTACGAGGATTTCAATACGAAGGATCTCTGGTTCCCGATCGCGAACCTCATGACACACGGTATCATCAAGGGACATCTTCAGAGGCTCGGCGGCGAGCAGGAGCCGCTCGACAAGTTCACGGACAACGCGTTGTTATATTTCGCTCGCGGCGTGGCGATGTGGGAGCTCTACATCTCGCCCGATATCCTCACCGATCCTGAATGGGACGCGATTGCAGGAGCATACCACTGGGCGCGTGACCGTTTCCCGATCCTTGAGCGGACAGAGATGGTCGGAGGCGATCCGAACAAGCGTGAGCCCTACGGGTACATTCATTTCCTTGGTGCGAAGGGGATCATCGCGGCACGTAACCCTTATATCGCCGGCAATACGATGAAGGTTGAGCTAAGCGAGGCATACGGGATCGATCCCGATGCAAAGCACCTTGTGCTCGAGAGGGTCTACCCGACGAGGTGGATCTCACCGAAGCTTTACAAGGCCGGCAGCACTGTCGAACTCGAACTAGATGGGTATGAGACAGCTGTCTACGAGGTATATCCGGTCGATGAGGCGACATGGCCCCTGCCGGCGGGTGTCGTATTCGACGTCGTCAGGACGGACGGCAGTGAATGCGTCATCAACCTCCGTAACAGGACGGGCAAGGTCAAGCTTCTCAATCCCGACATCGTCGAAGAAGTGACTGCTGGCGGCGAGGTGGTCAAGCTCGGAAAACTCGACCTGCCCCATGGCTCCGGTGCGGGAATAGCGGGTAATGTGAAGTTCACGGTCAATGCCGACGATGACGCGACTGTCAGGTTTGATGTCGAACCATCCGCTGTCGACGCTCACCTCTCTTTTCTCGTGGAGTGGAATGTGGAGGGAGAAGAGATCATTACTCCGGATGTCGAGATAATTATCGACGGTGAGATCGCTATCCCGGACAACCAGGGAGGTGCGGCCCCATGGGCATGGTTTTCCGTTCCTGTAGCCGGCGGTTCGCATGAAGCAGAAATAGTCGTCGTTCCCGGGGAAGGAGCATCCGCCTGGGACGGAAAGATATCGGCGTGGCTGGTAGCCGGAAGCAAGACGGAAGCGGTGCCGGTGACTTTCAGGATGAAAGATGAAATTGTCGACCGCCCGATGCCTGTTGGACCCTGGCAGACTGGTGTTCAGAGAGTAAATATCCTTCTCGGTAGTAACGGCGATGCGAGGTGACAGGTCTATGATACGCACTGGATTAATGGTCCTGGTGATTCTGCTTATGGGTGCAGTTCTCGCTTTCTCGAGTGGAGACGTTTCGGCGGGCCGAAATGATGAGATCAGCATCATCCCGAAACCTGTCTCAGTGACCCGGACCCGCGGGGAGTTTGTTCTTCACAGCGGGACACGGATCGTCGCGGCAGGCGGCAATGAGGAACTGGCGCATATTGCCCGCAGGCTCGCTTTCGATCTCCGCCACCTGACCGGATACGAGTTCTCTGTCGCGAGTGAGATAAGTCCGGATGAATCAGGCAGCGTCATCCTGCTCTCCCTGTCAGAATCTGAAGATATCGGGCGGGAAAGCTACACTCTGAACGTCAGGAAGCATTCTATCGAGATTATCGGCGGCGACCCAGCCGGCGTCTTCTACGGTATCCAGACCCTGCGCCAACTCATGCCGGTATCAACTGGTGACGGGGACATTACCGTTCCCTGCGTGCGGATAAAGGACAGGCCGAGGTTCACATGGCGCGGCGCACATCTCGACGTCTGCCGTCATTTCTTCCCCGTCAGGTTCGTCAAGAAGTACATCGATATCCTCGCGATGCACAAGATCAACACATTCCACTGGCACCTGACAGAGGACCAGGGCTGGCGGATCGAGATAAAGAAGTATCCCCGGCTGACCGAGATCAGCTCGAAGAGGGCCGAGACGATGGGCGACGGAAAGCCGTACGGCGGATACTACAAACAGCATGAGATTGCGGAGATCGTCAGGTACGCTGCCGAGCGTTACATTACGGTCGTACCCGAGATCGAGATGCCAGGCCATTCAGTGGCTGTGCTTGCCGCCTTCCCCGAGCTCTCATGCACGGGCGGACCCTTTGAAGTGATGACGAGGTGGGGCGTCCACAGGGATGTCTACTGTGCCGGCAACGATGAAGTATTCGCATTCATCGAGGACGTCCTCGATGAGGTGCTGGAGCTCTTCCCCTCGACGTTCATCCATATCGGAGGGGATGAGTGTCCCAAGGAGCGCTGGGAGAAGTGCCCGAAGTGCCAGGCGAGGATCAGCGACGAAGGGCTCGCCGATGAGCATGAACTGCAGAGCTGGTTTATCAGGCGTATCGAGAAGTACCTCCTCGCCGCCGACCGCAGGCTGATAGGCTGGGACGAGATCCTCGAGGGAGGGCTCGCTCCGAACGCGACTGTGATGTCCTGGCGAGGGACCGAAGGCGGTATCGCTGCGGCAAAGGCTGGGCACGATGTCGTGATGTCACCGACTTCGTACTGCTACCTCGACTACTACCAGGCGAAATACAATGAGCCAAAGGCGATCGGGGGGTTCCTTCCGATCGAGAAGGTGTACTCGTTCGATCCGGTTCCCGCTGCGCTTTCAGATAAAGAGGCGGAGCATATCCTCGGCGCCCAGGTCAACGTCTGGACAGAATATATAGCCACCACCGATCATGTGGAGTACATGCTGCTGCCGAGGCTCTGCGCGCTCAGCGAGCTCGCGTGGACGCCGCAGGACAAGCGCAGCTTCGATGATTTCAACGACAGGCTGGCCGCTCACTACGAGAGACTCGATAAAATGGGGGTCAACTACAGGCTGCCGCCTCCTTCCGGGCTTGGCGGAACGCGTGAGATATCGTCGCCTGTGATCGTCCGGCTCGGTATCCCCTTTTCCGGCGCTGTCGTAACATATACTCTCGATGGTGCCGAGCCGGGGATCGATTCGGCTCGTTACGAGGAGCCGATCCGGGTAACTGGCGGATGTATCCTGAAGGCGAAGTCGTTTCTCAGGTCCGGCCGGGGCAGCCTTACTGCGCAGACAGTATTCATCATGAAGCGGTGATTCCTGATAGGGAACAGGAGGATAGATGCTCGGGACGACAGACTGGCTCATTGTCGCAGCTTTCTTCACCGTCACACTCGGAATAGGAATCGCGGCAGCGCGAAGGGCCGGTTCGAGCTCGGTTGAATTCTTCCTGTCGGGACGCAACATACCGTGGTGGCTGCTCGGCGTCTCGATGGTCGCTACGACATTCTCCGCAGACACGCCAAATCTCGTCACCGACATCGTCAGGCAGAACGGAGTAGCGGGCAACTGGGTCTGGTGGGCCTTCCTGCTGACCGGGATGCTCACTGTCTTCGTCTACGCGCGCCTCTGGCGGCGCTCGAAGGTCCTGACCGACCTCGAGTTCTACGAGATAAGGTACAGCGGCCGCGGCGCGGCCTTTCTCAGGGGATTCCGCGCGCTTTATCTCGGGATATTCTTCAATGTCCTCATCATGGCGGCGGTCAGCATGGCGATGATCAAGATCGCTGGCGTACTTCTCGACCTTTCGCCGACAAAGACACTGATCATCGCTTCGATAGTCACGGTAGCATACAGTGCGGCGGGCGGCCTGAGAGCCGTAGTGCTGACAGATTTCCTGCAGTTCGGCCTCGCGATGGCCGGCGCGGTCGGAGCGGCCATTGTCGCGTTGCGCATGCCGCAGGTCGGGGGGCTCTCGAAGCTGCTCGATAATCCTCTCCTTGCAGGAAAGACATCCTTCCTTCCCGACTTCTCCGACAGCTCGATGGTTATCTCTCTGCTGGTGATACCGCTCGCTGTGCAGTGGTGGAGCGTCTGGTATCCCGGGTCCGAGCCTGGCGGAGGCGGATATATCGCGCAGCGGATGCTCTCGGCGCGCACCGAAAAAGGAGCGGTAAAGGCAACGCTCCTCTTCAACATCGCGCACTATGCCCTGAGACCGTGGCCATGGATAATCGTCGCGCTCTGTTCAATCGTTGTCTTCCCCGATCTTGCATCTCTTCGTTCAGCCTTTCCAAATATCGATCCCGGTGTGGTGAGAAATGACCTCGCGTACCCCGCGATGCTCTCCTACCTGCCGGTCGGGCTCCTCGGACTCGTAGTCGCGTCGCTGATTGCTGCATTCATGTCGACGATATCGTCCCATTTAAACTGGGGTTCGTCATACATCGTCAACGACTTCTACCATCGTTTCATCGATCCGGGTGCGGGGGAGAAGCGGCTCGTGCTGGTCGGAAGGATGTCTACAGTCATACTGATGCTGCTCGCAGGCATCCTCGCGCTTCTTCTCAGCAACGCTCTCCAGGCATTCAACATCCTGCTCCAGATAGGGGCGGGCACCGGTCTCCTATTCATCATGCGATGGTTCTGGTGGAGGATCAATCCCTGGAGCGAGATCGCAGCGATGGCTGTTTCTTTTGTAATAGCGCTCTACTTTCAGCTCGTGCATCCGCACACCGGGTTGCCCGAGTTGTCGACGCACCTGATGCTCATAATGGGCGTCGGGATAACGACTGTCGCGTGGGTAGCGGTCACTTTCCTCACACAGCCATCAGATGAAAAGACGCTGATCTCGTTCTGCAGGCTCGTAAGGCCGGGCGGGCCGGGCTGGCGGAAGCTGGAGGAAAAGGCAGCAGCCGAAACGGGAGCGGATGATCTGAGCGACGGGGCCTGGGAGGTTCCCGCAGGGATCCTGCGAATGGTACTCGGCTGTTTTGCTATCTACGGGGCCCTCTTTGCGACGGGATTCTGGATATACGGGAATACCGTTCCAGCTGTGATCCTGACCGTGGTCACTGTTACGTCGGCGGTCGCTCTGGCGAAGGTGCATTCGTCCGTCAGGTGATCAGTCTCCTGAAGTTTCTTCCACCGCTTTAAACACCCTCAGCAGATTCTCGCCGAGGATCTTTTTGATCTCCTTCTCGGAGTAGCCGCGCTTGAGCAGGTTGTATGTGATCAGCGGATAGCCTGTGGCGTCCTCGAGCCCTTTGGGCCAGGCGCCCGCTCCATCGTAATCCGAGCCGAGGCCGACGTGGTCTATCCCCGCTACCTCAACGACATGGTCGATGTGGTCGATCAGGACGCTGATATCAGCCGGTTCGGGCTGGCTTGCGATCCAGAGTGGCCTGGCTCTTTTCCAGTACTCTTCCCTGTTGCCCGCTGTCTCCTTGCGGATCTTCTCGAACTCGGGTTCGAGTTTCTCGCGGGCCTCAGCCGACTTCTTCGCGAACTCGTCCGATATGAATCCCGAGTAGAATACTATCTGGATGACGCCGTTGTTTTCGGCGAGAGCTTTCAGCATATCGTCAGTCAGGTCGCGCGGGACATCGCAGAGGGCGCGGCAGCCAGAGTGAGACGCGATTACCGGAGCTTTCGAGTGCTCGATCACATCGTAGAAGGTCTCGTCCGATGAGTGCGAGAGATCGACCATCATGCCGAGCCTGTTCATCTCGGCGACCATCTCGATGCCGAAAGGACTGAGGCCGCCCCATTCGGGCTTGTCTGTCGATGAGTCGCATATCGGATTGTTCTCGTTATGTGTCAGGGTGACGTAGCGCACCCCGAGGCGGTAGTAGGTGCGCAGAAGCGCGAGGTCCTCCTCGACCGGCCCGCCGTTCTCCATCCCGATAAGCATCGCCCGTTTGCCTGTCTTGTGTATCCGCCTGATGTCATCGGTCGACACGGCCAGTTCAGCAAGGTCGGGACATGATTCTATCTGACGGTGGATCACGTCGAGTATCGCGAACGCCTGTCTCGAAGGATCGTCATAATCGCTGCCGTTTCCGACGAAGACTGCGAGGAATACCGCGTCGAGGCCGCCCTCTTTCATCCTCGGGAGGTCGACTTCACCCTTGTCGTTGCGCACGCAGATGTCGAGGCCGCGTCTCATGTTGAGCGGCGTGTCGACATGCGTGTCTATCACGATCGCTTTGTCGTGGATCTTCAGGGCCTTCTTCATCAGCTTCTCGTCGATAGCATCTTCGGACGAGACAGGAATGTGAGAGAGAAGAAGGATCATTGTGATGGTTGTCAGAAGTAGAGTGGCTTTTCTCAAGTTCGGCCTCCAGTGGAAGTTAGTGATATCTGAACACACTAACTGATGACTGCTTCTAATACAATAGGGGGAACGATTCAGAATTCGTTGATTATTAAAAAAAATGGGGCGGGCCCTCGCGGGTCCGCCCCTCTCTGCGCATCGTTGTAAGGGCCTCTATTCCGGGCCGGCGGTCGACGTGTCGGGCAGCGCCAGTCCGGCGAGTCCGATCGTCGGCGAATCAGTCAGGGCTGTGACTTCGTCCGTTTCATTACCGGCTCCGGCTAACTTCCAGCCCTCCATCTTCTCGATGAAACGCTGCGCATAGTCTCCGAGATCAATCGTTTCAATACCCGGGTCCTCGTCGACGCTCTGGACGCGTACCAGGTTGGCGTAGGCCTTGTCGTGGCCGTCGTCGGCCTCGAAGGCGTGGCTGTAGGCCTGCTCGGCGGAGCGGAAGCGGCCGGTCCGCTCGAGGGCCATCCCGAGGTTGTTCCAGAAGAACGCCCTGTTGCTGTCGAGCTGCGTGGCGCGGGACAGCGGAAGCAGAGCATCTTCGTAGTCGCCCTCACCGATCATGATCAGGGCCATGTTGTTCATCGACCAGGCGTCCTTGTCGTCGATGCTGATCGCCTCACGGTAGGCGTCGATCGCTTCGTCCTTGCGGCCGAGCTGATCGAGGGCCCTGCCCTTGAGGCGGTAGGCGACATTGGAAGCGGGATCGATGTCGATCGCTTCGTCTATCCTGACAAGCGCCTCTTCAGGACGGTCGGTGTCGAGGTAGACGCGGCTGAGGTTGAGCATGTTCTTGACGTGGCCGGGGGCGAGGGCGAGCGACTTGCCGAAAGACTCCTCGGCATATTCATTGTCGCCGGCCTTCCAGGCGGAGAGACCGAGCATGTAGAATCCCCAGGGGTTCTGGTCCTTGTTCTCCGTGTAGATAGTGAAGAGCTGCACCGCGGTGGCGTACTGCCTGTTGTTGTATGCGGCTTCGGCATCCTCGTAGGCGACAGTCTTGGGGAGGGCGGGCTTCTGCGGCTCAGCCTTGACGGCGACTTTTTCCTCTACAGGTTCGGCCTTGGGTGCGTTTGAGATGGGCGGTTGGTTGGAGATCGAAGGAGTGGTCTTCCTGGCGACCTTGCGGGTCGTCTTGTTCGTGTTGTCCTCGCCGCATCCGGCGACGACCGCAACGATGAGCAGCATCCCGACTATCGCGATGCTTGTGGCCCTTTTTCTGAGTGTGCTCAGCATTTCGGGCCTCCTTTCAGGTTCTGCCCTTTCGGGCGTTGTTTTGAGCCCCTCCGGGCCCGGTTCGTAACTGCTTTCGGTGGTATACATCGCAAGGGAAGGACCGGGATTTCATTGAAAATCTGGCAAAGTGATAACCTATTGTAAAAAGGAAGCTTGAGAGGGTGAAGGAAAGGGGGCTGAGCGGTTATTTTCACCGATTGTGTCCAACAGGACACGCGTATGAGGGGGCGCATGTGTCCGTGTGGACACGTGGATTAGGGCTGTTATTATGGTTTGGGGGGGGCTACTTCTTCTTGATGTTGTGGCGCCGCATGATCTTCAGGAGGGAGGCATGGTCGGCCAGCCCGAGATCGGCAGCGGTCTTCGTGATCTGGAAGTCATTGCGCTCAAGGGCGGCTACGATGATCTGGCGTTCCGACTCTGATTTACGCTCCTGGAATGTCCCTGATGCAGGCAGTGCGGGCCCGCTGCTGCCGCCGTGCACCTCGGCCGGGACATCGTCTGCTTCGATCTCTTCGCCTTCAGCCGCTATGACCATCCGCTCGATGATGTTTCTCAGCTCGCGGACATTGTTCCGCTTCCATTCACAGTTCATCAGGAGCTCGAGGGCATCGGACGAGAGCGTCTTCGTCTTCACCCCGAACCGAGCGCAGATGCTCCCGAGAAAATGCCCCGCAAGTTCGGCGACGTCGGAGCGGCGGTCGCGAAGGGGGGGGACGTGGATCATGTGCACGTTGACGCGGAAGAAGAGGTCCTGCCTGAAGTTCCCCGTTTTTACCTCTACCTCGAGGTCGCGGTTCGTCGCGGCTACTACACGCGTGTCGACCTCAATCATGCGGTCGCCTCCGACGCGCATCACCTTGTGATCCTCGAGAACACGCAGCAGCTTCGCCTGTGCCGCCGCGGGTAGCTCACCGATCTCGTCGAGGAATATCGTTCCGCCAGAGGCGAGTTCGAAGGCGCCCTTACGGGTCTTGTCCGCTCCTGTGAACGCGCCCCTCTCGTGGCCGAACAGCTCGCTCTCGACGAGGTTCTCAGGCAACGCGGCGCTGTTTATCGCGACAAATGGCGCTTTGGGCCCGGGGCCGAGGCGGTGAAGTTCGCGAGCGACGAGTTCCTTGCCCGTCCCGCTCTCACCGGTGATGAGTACCGTGCTCGGGATGTCGGCTACCTTCGCGATCTGTCCCTTGAGCTGCTGCATCGCGTTGCTCGAACCGATGATCGGCGAGTCGGCGCCGAGATCGCGCTTCAGTGTCCTGACCTCTGTCTCGAGCCTGACACGTTCAAGCGCGTTCTCGACCTCGCGGCCGACGCGTTCCATCGATTCTGCCTTGTCGATGAAGCTGTATGCGCCGAATCGTATCGCCTTCATGCATCGGTCGAAATCGCCTGTGCCGGTGTAGACTATCACCGGTGTCGGGTCCTTCAGTTCCTGGAGGCGGCGAAGGACCTCGAACCCGTCGACGCCCGGCATCTCGAGGTCGAGGATGACACAGTCGACCGCCTGGCTGGCGATCATCTCGAGTGCCTGGGCCCCGCCGGTAGCGACCATTGTGTCGTATCCGCCGACGCGCTTGAGGTCGTATGCGTACTGCTGTGCGAGGGGGAGGACGTCGTCTACTATAAGCACCAGCGCCATTCCGTCAGTCTCCTGTCTCTTTATCTGCTTCGGCAGCGGGAAGGTGGATGATCATCCTTGTCCCGTTGCCTTCAGAGCTTTCGGCATCTATCCTGCCGTCGAGATCCATTACTAGCCGGCGGACGATAGAGAGCCCGAGCCCCGTTCCATCATCCTTTGTAGTATAGAAATCGTCGAATATATGTGACTTCTGTTCGTCGTTCATCCCGATGCCGTTGTCGGCAACGGTGATCCTTACCCATCCCTTTCCGTCATTTCCGCTGACAGATTCCGTCGAGACTGTGACCGTTCCCTGGTCGGCTCCGATGCTGTCGATCGCATTCTGGACAAGGTTCTCGAGTATCCGCCGCAGCGCCACCGGGTCGGCCCGAACTATCGTGCCTTCGCCGGTCTTTGAGATCAGCCCTGCCGGCCTCGTTCCCTGCAGGTCCGATACGACCTTCGAAGCGATCTCGCTCACGTCGCATCTTTTGCGGTCGAGGTGAGGATACAGGCGGGCGTAGTTCGAGGCAAGGTCATCGAGATACTCGATGCTCGAGTCGAGGGTCTCTTCACGTTCGGCGAACACCCCGGGCATCGCCTGCGGGTCCTCGCGGGATAGCTGCGAGAGATGGCGGATCACGTTTCGTATCGGTGTCAGCCCGTTCTTGATGTCGTGGTTGACCTGCCTCGCCATCTCGCCGAGTGTCGCCCTGCGCTCGACTTCCCTGATCCTCAGAGCCCCGGCCCGCAGCCTGTCGGTCATCGCGGCGAGAAGACGGGACAGAGCGCCGATCTCATCCTTGCGGTCGGTCTCGAATTCGACATCGAGCGTGTCGAGATCGAGCCTGGAGGTCTTCTTCGCGAGGAATGTCAGGGGCCGGCTGATGCGCGAGGAAAGGTAGCCGACTATTATGATAGCGGCCAGGCCCGCGATCGCCGTAACGATCAGGAACCAGCGGTTGATGCTGTCACGTATCACGTTCAGTCCGGCAAGGTCGTGCTTCACACGGAACCCCGATTCGGTCAGCCCTTCGCGGGCCGATTCGATAAGGGGCATCGGTATCTCGCGGATGATCGCGTCGTCAGGAAAATATTTCAGGTCGCCCCGCATGATGAGGCTGACCGAGAGTGACGGGTCACGTTCGAGCCCGGCGAGAAAGATGTGTTCGACCTCGATCCCTCCGGTAATGGTGAAGTCCTTTCCGCCGATGCGGAACCTGTCTGTCCGCGCGAGGACGATCATCTCCATGTCGGGAGTGCGCACCTCGACGAGGGCCGCTGAGCCGGGAGTCGATGCGAGCAGAAGGGGAAGCTGCGGCTCGAGACGGTCGAACTCGTTTCGGAAATGCCCCGAGCTGATGATCCTTCCATCCCGGTCCTGTATCTGGAGCATCGAGAGGCCGGTCATCCGCATCGCGTCTCCCGCGTAGTCGAGCAGGTAACGCCGAGCGTCCTCGTCGCGGTCCACCGCCGCGCGCCGGAACCGGTTGTCGTCGAGTATCGTTTCCTTCAGCGCGGATAGGGAGGATGCGAGTGATGCGCTTTCCTGATCGATGTCCGTCTCGATAACAGAGACGAGAGCGTCCGCACGGCCTTCATACTGATCGGTGAGCCGTCCGGTCATCTCCATACGAATAAGGAAGGAAAGCACGATTATCGGTACGAGCACCGCACCGAGGAATACGATCATCAGTCTTGTGCGGAATGACATTGGCTCACCTCCCCGGCGGCAACGCCGGCTTGTCCAGCGCGCCGTTAATATAGATGTTGCCGTACCAGTCTATCGACAGGCCGGCCGTTCCCTTGCGCACTATAGCGTAGTTTCGGGTATCTACAAGGGGCAGCATCGCCTCAGTGAATCTTTCACCGAGCTGCGAGAGCCAGTTTGCCCTGTTGATCAGCTGCATTATCCCGGTACACGGGTCTGATGGATGAAGGGGCAGCCAGATGATATATGCGAAATCGTCACCCTCCTCGAGGCTGATCTCGAGTTCTTCTCTCGTTAATCCCTCAGCCGACAAGCCGACCGGGCCCTCAGCCAGTCCGGGGACCGCAGCGGCGAGACTGGTCTCCCCGCTCGAGCTCCCCGGACCCGCTGCCGCGAGTCCGACGATACGCTCGGCGATGCCGCGGGCGACAGGATCATCCTCGTCAAAGACGATCCTGCGGGCCGCGTCTGAGTTCGGGAGGTGAGCGTACGGTGCGGAGGCTTCGTTCAGGCCGGCGCCTTCCGCCATCGCGGCGCACCAGCCGATCTTTTTCCACCAGTCCGTTGTCTCATGCCCGCGGGCGAGGCCCGGGACTGCGTCTCTCGCGAGGGTATCCCTGAATTCCCTGTCCAGTCCGGGCGGTGAATCTCCAAGCCGGATCTCCAGGACGCGGGTCGTTGACAGGAGCACATATGTCCTCTGCCAGGGGAGAGGGACAGTCTCTAGGTGCGGCCTGGAAGATGCGTAATCAATGACGTCGGGGTCCCGGGTGATCATTACGTCGGCCTGTCCCTCGAGGAGATCGCGAGAGTCGAATGACGTGGACCTGCCGGGCTCGAGAAAGACAAGGACCGGCTTTTTGTTATCTGCCAGAGGAGTGATCGTCAATGGCCGGCGGTACATCAGGCTCGATTCCATCGGTTCTATATTGATACTTCCGGGAGTCGTGCCGCGCGGCCAGCGGTTTCCGATCTTTGCGACGGCAAAGGGGGGAGCGGATAGCTCCAGGGGAAGCTCTTCGCGGGCATTCTCAAAATATATGTGAATCGTATTCTGGCCGGCAGTCTTGACCGAATCGACGCCCGCCTCCCAGACAAACGGCTCTACTCCGGCGTTCTGCCAGCACTTGACGATGTCGTCCGATCTTACCGGGCTGCCGTCCCAGAATCTCGCGTCCTGGCGCAGGCAGAATGTCCATCGCTTTCCGCCGTCGCCGGGGTACCATTCCACCGCGATGCCGGGATGGACCTTGCCTTCACAGTCTATCGTGAAAAGTGTCTCGTAGAGGTGCCCGAAGAGGAGCCGCTCGCTGTCATTGCGCGGAAGGGGTGCGTTGCGGGGCTCGACCCTGCTGCCCAGAGCGATTTTGATCGTGTCAGGCTGCTGCTCCGCTCCGGCCAGAACGATGCATCCCGGCAAAGGTGCCGGCGGGCCTGCCGCCTTGCGCCCGCCGCATCCGGCCATGGTGAGGAGGCAGGTTATTACTGATATCGTGATGACTGTATTTCTTTTCATCTGTTTCAATATACCATCAGGCAGGGGTGTAGTGGCACAGGTAAATCTGGGACAACAGGCTTGCCCGCCCGGTACGCATGTGATACATCTAATGCCGTAATAACTGAAACAAAATCACTGACTTTTTGTCGTATCATATAGAGGGGTAAATTCCGGGTAAGAGCGTCTGCTATCGAGGGGTATTTCAAGATGAAAAACAGGTCCTTTTCTGCCGCATCGATCATCCTGGTCATATCTGCTGTCGTCACTATTGTCAGCGGCTTTATCACATGGCGGCTCTTCCCGATCCCGTTCGGGACGCTGTTCATAACATTCTTCTACCTGACGATCGGCGGGCTGTTCGTCTGCCTCGCGACACTCGCTGTGATGGCGCTGCGGACGAGAGCGATATGGATGAAGGCTATCGGAGTCCTCCCGGCGGTCATAGCGATCGCGCTGGCATCCGGCACGATAGTACTCAGAATGGACTACCGGCTCCTGCCCGGCCTGAGCTACAGGTACGATCTGACCGCTGTACAGTGGCAGGAGGACGTGAACTATTTTGCCCAGGAGTTCCCGAAGCGGCACGTGCGGCTTGCCGAGATGATGGATCAGAAAACGTTCGAGTCCCGCGCGGCCGAACTCGAGAAGAATGTCCCGCAGCTGAGCGAGAACGAGATAAAGATGGGGCTGTACAAACTCCTCGCGCTGCCGGTCGACGCCCACTCGATGCCCAACGTATTTACTCAAAAGCTTGACTGGCACGCTCTGCCCATGACGTTCTGGCTCTTCGATGATGGAGTCTACGTAGTCGACACGGGAAGGGAACATCGGTTCCTGACCGGCGGGAAGCTTCTCGAGATCGAAGGCGTACCGATCATGGAGGTCTACGACAGGCTTCGGCCGTATCTCGCCGCCGAGAACGAGTTCGGCTGGAAGGAGAGGTTCATCTATCCTCTCAGCGTCGTAGAGTTCCTCCAGGCCGAGGGCATCGCCGACGATCCGCAGCAGGTCGAGATGACATTCGAGACCCGCGATGGCCTGAAGGTCACGCTGGAAGTAAAACCGCATCACTATGTCCCTGTCATCTACTGGTCGAGCCTCAGAAAGGTCAGCAACGATACTCCATACATCATCGCGAACGACCGTGAGGACAACTGGCGGTTTGCGTATCTAGAGGATACTGGAACGCTGTATCTCCAGTTCAACGCCTGCGAGCGCGAGAACGGGGATGAGACGATTGAGGAGTTCGTTGCCCGGCTCGGCGAATGGATCGAGGCGAACGAGTTCGAAAGGCTGGTCTGCGACATCAGGACCAACGGAGGCGGCGATGCATTCGTCTCGCGGCAGATAGCCGGCCTGATGATCGGCAATGACCGGATCGATCGCCCCGGCAGACTTTTCATGCTGACGAGCCGCAGGACCTTCTCTGCGGCTGTGATGTTCCTCGCCCTGATCGAGAACAACACGAAGGCGGTAATCGTCGGCGAACCGACTGGCCAGGGCCCCTTCTTCTGCGGCGGTCCGCAGCCGATAACCCTGCCCAACTCGGGCCTGCAGCTCATGGCGTCGAGCCATTACAACAGCTGCTCGCTCTTCGACGACGGTCGCAAGTGGATCATGCCCGATCTGCTGGTCGAATATACGGTGAAGGATTACCTCGAGGGGCGCGATCCGATGATGGAGGAGGTCCTTGGATACGGGACGCCTGTCGTGACCGCACCGGACCTCGAGATAGCGGAGAGGGAGAAGTATCTTGGCCGCTACTGCCTCAGTCCTTACCAGATCCTCACTGTCAGCGATGAAACGGGCAGGTTGAGGTTCGCAGTCGATGACTTCTTCGAGATAAGCTACAAGAACGTCAGCTCGGAACTCTATTCCACAGGCACCGACCTGTTCCATACCGACATCGAAGGCGTCGAACTCTTCTTCTCCGAGGGCCCTGATGGCATCGCGGAGGGAGTAACCCTCAAATGGAGGGGGATCAACACCTATTCGGAGAAAGCACAGGAAGGGTACATGGTGCCGATGGAGCTCTTCGCGGAGGGCAGGGTCGGCGAAGCGGTGACGGCCATCTACCTGCACCGTGAGGTCTACGTCAGGGAACTGCCCGACCTCGAAATCCGGCTCAACCGCATGGGTTACGCCCTTCTGGGCGAGAAGAAGGACGCCAAGGCTACAAAGCTGTTAGAGCTCAACGTCAAACTCTTCCCCGAATCGTCAAATACGTACGATTCCCTCGGCGAGGCTTATCTGCTCAGCGGAAAGAGGGAGCTGGCTATAAAGAGCTACGAGAAGGCGGTCGAGCTGAATCCGGCGGCCAGGAACGCGCTGGATTTCCTCGAGCACCTCAAAAAGGGGGATACCTTCGACCGGGAGACGAGGAACTGGACCGGCTGAAATCCCGGGAACAGCTAAAATAAAGGCATTATTATCTTGTGGATGGCCCGAATAGTGCTATCTTGGGCGTGACAGATAGATTTGGGAGCGAAGATACAGAGCGATTCAGATAGTGATGGTAGACAGAACCTGCCCTTTCGATCTTCTCAATTATCAGCTTCACCTGATTCCTCTCCAAAAAATACTGTTAGTGATATTTTTACTCATTCGAGACCATTATTTGGAGGTCAAGATGAAGCTTTACGTAGGAAACCTTTCGTTTGATACCAGTGAGAGCGATCTTCGCTCTGCTTTCGAAGCTCACGGCACCGTTGATTCAGTAGCCGTAGTCTCCGACAAATTCACCGGCCGCTCAAGGGGCTTCGGTTTTGTCGAGATGAACAATGCCGAGGAAGCCAAGGCTGCCATGGGCGATCTGAACGAGAAAGAGCTCGACGGCCGCAAGCTGAACGTCAACGAAGCGCGTCCCCGCGAAGACAATCGCGGCGGCGGCGGTGGCGGCGACAGGTACTAAGTAACCTGACCGTTCACTGAGATCATTTCGGGATGCAGGCAGGGCAACCGGATGATCACGAAATCAGGGGGGACCGGATTCCGGTTCCCCCTTTTTCTATGCCCCGAAGGCCGCCAGAGCCACTTTCACCCAGTTAATAATCATTTCAAACTTGTGTTATTTCCCCTGATTATGTATAATTACCTATAAGAACACCCGGTTAAGATGCCGGGTCTTCGTTCGTCTGGAGTTATTTGTAACAGCTTACAGGTGTTCCCGCCCCAATTTCTGGAATCTCGCAAACAGACAATTCAGGGTCGAAGAAGAACAACTTGAGGATCGCATCGTACTTTGGTGGTTTTCACGTATCTATAACGGATGTGGAGGAGTCTTATATGCGCCAGGAGAATACCCGCTCCCGCAATCTCGCACACAGCAGGGCCCGTGCCCGCGTCATCGACACCAAAACAGGCCTTATCATCCTCGCGGGCGCGCTCATGCTGCTCGCCGCCTTCCTGATGCTGACATCAGGTCCGGCGATGGCGATAGGCGCCTCGCCTGATCCGGTGATGGTCAAGCAGCCGGACGGCACATCGATCACACTCTTCCTCAAGGGTGACGAATATTTCCACTGGAACGAGGACGAGACGGGATTCCCCGTCGTACGCGTGCAGGACGGCTCATGGGTCTACGCGATCGAGCAGCTCGGACAGCTCGCCCCGACGGCCGTTGCGGCCGGCAGCACAAATCCTCTGTTCGCCGGGCTGCCTAAGCCTGACATAGCGCGGATGCGCAGCGCAGCCCTTGAGGCCGCGCGTCCGATGATAGAAGCGGATGCGGACCTGCGCAAGGCCCCGACAGCGACGACGATGTACAACCTCGTCCTGCTGGTCAACTTCTCGGACCTTGCCATTACGAACACGACACAGGAATTCGACGACCTGATGAACCAGACAGGTTATTC
>RCNF010000450.1_pt1 | contig 20895 bp, 19 predicted proteins | sample 2041311 | NCBI WGS metagenome assembly RCNF01 (sample SAMN09708228, study PRJNA481090) | Marine sediment metagenome, whole genome shotgun sequencing project. | biome: marine sediment; feature: ocean; material: sediment; isolation source: Sewage treatment plant 2 marine sediment (STP2) ... | reverse complement strand
CTCATATGGCAATCCCGCTGTTTAGTCAAAACAGGTGTATCCAAATAGGAAAACTTTTCTGGTACTGGATCGCCAGGTTGGACAATCATTTTGGTATAATCCAAAGAAGCGAATTATCTCAGTTGACTATCCTTACTACCACGGCGATTAAAGCCCCTTATTGCGGTTTTCTCATCCTTTTCAGACTGGCAATTAACACAAAGTCTTACTCCGGGAATTGCTTTACGCCGAGCTTGTGGAATATCTTCTTCACATTCTTCACAATACTTTAGGCCTTCGCCTGTGGGTAAACGCATTCGCGCTAAATCGACCGCTTCATTGATGCTGTCGTCGATTTGATCTTGTACTGCGCCATCTTTTGACCATCCTCCAGCCATCATTATTTTCCTGAATTGTATATTAGTTAAAAATGGGGGGTTAACGAGCACTTTTCAATTGTTTGATTAGATATCGAGCAGGGTGACAGTTCTGTAAAGTGATCTTTTCTTTGCTTGATAATGGCTGATTTACAATGATATCGGTGAGTAATTTCGCACAGTAACCACTCGTAGTTAAGCCACGAGAGCCAAAACCTCCAAGTACAAATAAGCCATTTTGGTATTCTGCCTTGGGATATTTCTTCCACTTCTTACCGTGATGCAAATCATCATAATGTGTTTCATAGAAGCCCCAATCAGGAATAGCACCTGCGTAGGGAAAACGATCAGGTGTTGTGAGTCGAACAGCCGCGTGAGCACTTTCTGTACCGATGAGTGAATTAGCGAAACCTGGCAAATACTGAGTTAATTGTGAGAGGTTATCTTTATCAGCTTGCGCCGTGATTTTGGGTTTATCATTATTTCTATCAAAGGTTGCGCCAAACGTATGCTGGTTAGATTTGTCATCAGCCGGTGTTAGATAACCTTCATGACCAATCACTGTTTTGAGTTGTTTCGAATACTCACTGGCTCCCCCTAAGGTCGTTTGACCAGCAACAGGCATGTGAGGTAAATACTTAGTCTGTTGAAATTGCGCTAAATCCTTACCATTTGCAATGATCACAACTTCTTCAAGCGCAATACTATTTTCGTTTTCATCTAAAACATGCCAATGCTTATGTTGCTTTTCTAAACGTATTGCTTTGGTTTCTAACAATTTGATGCAGTGATTGTGTTTGCTTAAAACCTCGCAAAAATGAGCGGGGTTAATCCATCCGGCTTGTGGAAAATAACTCGCTTTATAGGGTAGGGGAATATTGGCGATGTCACTGGTTTGAGTTTCATCTAATAGTTGCAAAAAACTATCTTCAAAACCTCGATCCTTAAGTCGTTGCCAGCGTTGTTCCTCGCGTTGATTGTGCGTCAGTTGCAATAGCCCGCAGTTATGCCACTCTAGACCTTGTTTTTGCAGTTGATCTACTTGACTTAAGGTGTAATGAAAACTCTCTGTATAAAAACTCTCACCAGAACTCGGTTTCGCTGTCATTTTCGGGGAAATTACCCCCGCAGGATTCCCTGAAGCCTCACTCGCTATTTTTTCATTTCGCTCAATCAGGGTTACCTGCCACCCTTGTTGAGCTAAATGCCAAGCCATTTGGCAACCTGCAATCCCTGCACCAATAACTACAGCACGTTTATTTTGCCAATTATAGTCTGGGTAGTTAAACCATGCGGGTGATTGGTTTGAATCTGACATTTATTCGTATTGAAAAAGTGCTTATATACACACTAAATTCTAGTATCGCCTTGCAGGCGAGCTAGTATTAAGCTTTGCATAAATGAGTTGTTCATTTGAAAAACCTCATAAAAGTAGGGGGGTGTATATTAACCTTATTTCTTTCTAATCCCTAAGCTACATAAATGTATTACACTCTAATTAGTATAAGTTATTAAATATTTGGCTCATAAATAGGTTGTTATGACGGAGAATGAGGAACAGGTCGAATCTTCAAGTCATTTAAATAATGAATGCTTCTTAGTGGCTGGGTGGGAAGTGTCACCAGATACTTTACGAATAAAAAAGGGTGATAAAAGCTCAAAAATAGAGCCCAAAGTAATGCAGGTTTTAGTATTTCTAGCTGAAAGACATGGTGAAGTGGTGTCACGTGAAGAGCTTGAAGATCATATCTGGCAAGGCACGATTGTTGGCTATGATGCAGTCACTAACACTGTTATCAAGCTACGCAAGGCTTTCGGTGATAGTCCTAAAAATCCTTCAGTTATAGAAACCATTTCTAAATCGGGATATCGCTTGATTGCAGATGTTAGAACTTCAGAGTCTGTTTCTTCAGATGCTATTACTAATAAAACTGGGGAACAACAGATAAGTATAAACAAAGGAGTTAGTCGCTGGCTTATAGTTTTTATTTATTTGGTGTTTTTGTTTATATCATTTTATTACTTCTTAATTACATATCCAAAACCTACATTACCGTTACCTGATTTACCTTCAGTAGCCGTCATGCCGTTTTTCAATATTGATAATGAACCTGATAAAACGTATTTCAGTGATGGTATTACAGAAGATTTGATTACTGATTTATCCAATGTATCGAATTTGTTTGTGATCGCGCGGAATTCTTCATTTCAATATAAAGGCAAGTCGATAGATGTGAAGTCAGTGGCTAAAGATTTAGGTGTTCGTTATATCTTGCAGGGTAGTGTGAGAAAAGATGAGAAGCGGTTTCGTATCAATGTGCAATTAATGGATAGTGTTACAGGCGAGAATATATGGGCTGAACGCTACGACGGCACTTTGGAAAACCTATTTGAGATACAGGATGAAGTCACTAGAAAAATTACCAGTGCATTATCTATAAAACTTAAAAATAACGAACAAAAGACTATTGAGAAAAATGAGTCAATCAATGTTGATTCGTATGACGAATTCTTAAAAGGCTGGGAAAGGTACTGGAAGTTCACCAGAGATGACTTTGCTATTGCCGAAACGCATTTTAAAAAAGCGTTACAGCTCGATCCAGATAATTCTCGAGCGCATGCCGCACTAGCGTTAATTTACTGGAAAGCATGGCAACTAAAATGGCACGAGAACCACGGTACACCTCATGAAGGGTGGAGACGTGCTAACAAAGAGATAGAACTCGCACTAAAAAAACCAACTTCATTGGCATATAGCACCAAATCTTCGATGTTACTGATCAACCGACGTTATGAAGAATCCATTGATGAAGCCGAAAAAGCGATAAAATTGAATGCCAATGACGCGATGGCATATTTAGCGCTCGCAGAAGCGCTTAGCTTCTCTGGTCAACCAGGACGGGCTATCGAAAATGCCAAAATAGGTATGCGTTTAGATCCAAATTTTACTCATCCTTATCTTAATGTGATTGGACGATCACAATTTGATATGGGTCTGTATGAAACGTCTAATGAGTCACTAGATTGTGATACCACACAAAATATCCAGGGTTGTTACTCATTTATTCTTGCCATCGCTAACTATGGATATTTGGATCAGCTTGACAAAGCACAGTTATTTATCAAAGCCTTGAATAACAAAAGTAAATCTGAAAAAACTCCACCATTTACTATTGATAGACTAAAGCACCGGTTGCCATACCGTAAAAAAGCAGATCGAGATCATTTCTTTATAGGTCTGGAAAAAGCCGGTGTTCCTCTTTGGTAGTCTCAGAGTTTATGAAGAAGTGGTCTCAAGATTTTCAACAAATTCTACTGCCTTCTCTACCGCATCTTCAATATTCAGGTCACGAAAGAAATGGTCAGAACCTTCAACAATCGTCAGGAAGACTTTTTTGTCATCAACATAGGGTTTTATCTGCTTATCTATATTAGGTTGATGCTCATCATTACTTGCAGCAACAATTAAAACTGGAACTTTTACCTGCGGTAGATAAAGATGTGCATTCCAGAACTCTCTTTCTTTCTGATAAAAAGCAACGAATGCATCTGCACTGACTGAGGTCTTGGGGCAAAAACCAAAATCTGTTTCCTTCATCAGTTCATCTTTTTTACCATCAGCGATTAATTTATTAGCACGCTCAAGTACATCCGAGAGACTAGCTCCATAGGATTCTTTATAGCGGACGGGCGAACTGGCTGTTCCCCGGGTATTGGGTGCGAGAAGTACCAAGCCTGTTACTGAAGGGTTATTTCGTTTAGCTACATAATTCAAAATCTGATTGGATGATATAGAGTGTCCCATTAGCACTATTTTCTTCACACCTTTGGATGATAACCAGTTAATCCAAGTATCGAGTTCCGCAAATGAATCTGATAGTTTATGTCGAATGGGTATAAAACAATCATAGTTACCATGCCTGTTATCTACGCCAAGACTCAAATTAATCGCAAGTGAATTTTGATCATTTTCGAGGAAAGCCTCCTGACTCGCTTTAATAATTTCCATACGATTATGTGCTAGAAAGCTGTGCATAATGAGCACAACTCCATCGCTTATTTTTTTATCATCAGCAATTTCTAAATTTGCATTTAGCGTTAAACCGTTAAACGGCAGAGCCACCTCTTCTGCATGTAAACTTGTGTTACTAATGATGAATACAAATATGCTTATTAATATTTTGCTTATTGCTTTCATGTGTAATCCCTCTGAATTCATTATAGCCAACCTGCGAGCTGAGCGTGTACGCCATTATTTTTAACGCCTTCAAGTACTTGCTGCGAATTAATAGTTTGGGGGTCATAGCTTACTCGAATCAAATGTGGTTTTTGATCACTCAAAAGCACTGTAGAGATCCCGTTAAGATTACTTACATTCTCAGATAAATTCTCGCGGTGTAATTTGTTTAGTTCTTCGTTAATGTGAACAACAACTTCAGTAATTCCAAATTTATATACATTCATTTGAAACTCCTTCTAATGATTTTAAGTATATTATTTTATTAAATGTCCTCACTGCCATTAAATGGAGTGAGGTACTAATGGTCTTTTTTCATACCTATTAACAGTCCGAATCATCATCGTTTTCGGATTGCTCTTCTTCGTCTGCTAATTGTTGAATATTGCTTTGATCATTAATCAGCAGATCGTTCTCAGCAGAATAAGCTACAGGGTTAAAAAATAAGGCTGTAAAAAGCACTAATAATGTTGTTAAAAATTTCATTTGAATATCTCCTTTGCATTTAAGTGAATAGCAAATGGTGTGATCACATTGCTATGGAGTATTTATAAAGTGAATTCAGAAGAAAAACCCAACGGAAAGAAAACGGATTAACGACGGTTTTATTTAATCAATAAAAACAAGGGTTTGATGGCTTTCAATAAGAGTGCTTTTTACTGTAAGTTTTTTTATTATAAAATTGTAATTGTAAAAAAGTGCCTAAATACACACTAACATCTAGTATCGCCTATCGGCGAACTAGTTTTAAGCTTTAGCATGCATGAGTTGTCCATTTCAAAAAACGAAATGGCAAGCTCATGGAAAGTAGGGGGGTGACCTTAAGATCGTATCCCTACTCCGTTCTTTAATAATCTATACGCGATGAAATATAAGGCTGCTATAAACACCACAATTAAAGAAAAACTAACTAAGGGATTGATATCTGAGACACCTAAAATGCCATAGCGAAATCCATTAACCATGTAGAGTACCGGATTTGCCAGAGATAGAGTTTGCCAGAATTCAGAGAGTAAACTGATTGAATAGAATACGCCTCCGAGATAAGTGAGAGGGGTCAATACAAACGTTGGGATGATACTGATATCGTCAAAATTTCTCGCATACACTGCGTTGATGAATCCTGCGATTGAAAACAGCATGGATGTCATCAAAACGATAAAAATTGTCATTATCGGATGCTCGATATTCAATTCTGAAAAGAACAAAGAAACTAAGGTTACAATTAAACCAACGGTTAATCCACGGGCCATTCCGCCGCCAATGTAGCCAAGAAGAATGACGTGATTGGGTACGGGTGAAATTAGCATTTCTTGTACATGACCGTACATTTTTGCATTGAAAAAAGCAGCGACTACATTGGAGTAGGAATTGGTGATCACTGACATCATTATCAAACCGGGTGTAATGTATTCGATATATTTAAAACCACCCATGTCGCCGATAGCACTTCCAATCAGGTTACCAAAAATCACAAAGTACAACGTCATTGTGATCGCAGGCGGGATTAGGGTTTGCACCCAAATTCGTAAGAAGCGTAATACTTCTTTGGTTATGATGGTTTTGAAAGCAACCAGGTTTTTAGCGTTATTCATGATGCTGCTTCCGTTTCATTTGTGTCTTTATCGAGCTCTTGGTTAGAGGTGCTTTCTGGAGCTTTATCTTTTTTAACCAAATCGATAAACAATTCTTCCAAACGGCTGGTTTTATTTCGCATACTCGAAACACGAATATTATGTTCGCTAAGTTTTTCAAAGAGGAAATTCAACGAGCGTGATTTATCTAAATCAGCTTCGATAGTATTGGCATCTCGTTGGCGAAGAGTAATGTCTTCAATTTGTGGCATTACTGTTATCGGCTCTTTAATATCGAGCACGAAAGTTTCTACATTTAAATGAGAAAGCAGATCCTTCATGCTGGTGCTAGTAACTACTTCACCGTGATTAATAATCGCGATGTTATTACACATGTTTTCTGCTTCTTCCAGATAATGTGTCGTAAGGATTATGGTGGTGCCTGCTTGATTGAGTTGCGTAAGAAATTTCCACATAGATCGACGTATTTCAATATCAACACCAGCGGTTGGCTCGTCTAATATTAAAAGTTTAGGTTTGTGTAGCAGAGCTCTGGCAATCATTAAACGGCGTTTCATACCACCAGATAGTTTGTTGGCTTGCTCGTTACGCTTATCCCATAGGTCTAGGTGTTTGAGTAACTCTTCAGCGCGCTCGATAGCGATAGGTCGTTCTATGCCGTAGTAACCAGCTTGATTGATGAGGATATCCATCACTGGTTCCCACACATTGAAGTTGAATTCCTGAGGGACTAAACCAATATGCTCTTGTACTTGCTCGCGCTGGGTCTCCAGATCGTAACCGAAGACTTCAACATCACCTGCGGTTTTATTCACCAGAGAGCAAATAATACCAATCGCTGTTGATTTGCCTGCACCATTTGCGCCAAGTAGCGCAAAGAAATCACCTTGTTCGACCTGTAAATCAATGCCTTTAAGGGCATGCATACTGTCGCCGTAGGTTTTCTTTAAATTTGTTATTTTGAGTGCATGTGTCATGGTTTTTTGTCAGTGCTTGTTTTGCTGATTCGATCCTACCGAATGATGTGGTATCTTATCCAACAATTCAATTTAAATATAAAAACAGATCTCTTTGCCTTGGGTTGTTTTGGGTTGTCCGGGATTGAATTGAGGGCGTTGTTTATGGGGAAAGGTTATGGAGCAATTATCTGAGTGGTTTGTTTATATGCTGCGCTGTGCTGACAATAGCCTTTATACCGGTGTAACTACTGATGTAGAGCGTCGTGTAAAAGAACATAATGAAGCAAAACTAGGTGCAAAGTACACCCGTGCAAAACGGCCGGTTGCGCTAGTTTATGAAGAATCGGCAGAATCTCGATCAGCTGCGTGTCAGCGAGAATATCAACTTAAGCAATTGAGAAAGAGTGATAAAGAATTGTTCATCAAAGGCGAACTATCTGTTTCTTAGTTATTATTCAAGAAATAAAAAATGAAAAAACGCACATTTATTTTCGATACTTCTGAAAGCGCAGGGGAAGCTTTAACTAAAGTACTACAACAATATGCTTTAGCTGCGTATCCACAGGGAGGGGCAGATTGTGCGGCAGCTTCTCGAGAAGCGATATTAACTATCGTTAATAATATTCAATCTAGTGATTTTTGTGAGATTAGTACACGTCAACGACCCATCTTAAATGCTGCAGTGAAATGGTATTATCAGGAGTCTGGTATCGAACCAGATACTGAATCTACGCGACCAGAATTTGAACTACTTTCAAAGTTATTACTTAAGAAAAGATAATATCTCCATTCCAGTTTTTCTCTTTCAGGAAGACTTAGTGCTGTATGAGAAAACCTTATATACCTCGTACTGGCTAATACTTTAAGGCAGTTGTTTATATAATTAGGCTGGTTTTGCCTATAGAATGTACTATGTAAGTATAAATAATAATAATAAGAAAAAACAACATTAGCGAGGAAATTACTATGCGAACTGCGAACGTAGAAAATGCTTCGACTGCTGAAGTATTAAATGAAAATACTGTTGAAAAGCAAAAATATGACCCTGGTAAAAAAATGACTTGGGTATTGAAGGCTCTAGATAAAGCGACTACTTGTGCTGCATCTGTCTATATGCCCGATAAAAGCGAAGTCAAAATAGGCGATAAAACCTCTGACTCAGGATATGAGATTCATTTAAATAACGAAAAGGCTATAACTGCAATAAGTTCCCTGGATGAATTAGCATTGGCTGAGGCTTATATTAAAGGGGATATAGAAATACTTGGTAACTTCATGAAAGTATTAGATTTGCGTCATGCAATTTCTAATAATCATCCAGTATTAGATTTTATTCGACGCATTAAACCCAAACTATTTGGTCAGGTTAAAGACGATAGAAATTCCATAAAAGAGCATTACGAATTTGATGATGATTTCTATATGGTTATTCTGGATGAAACTCGAACCTATTCCCAGGGAGTTTATGAGTCTGATGATGAAACCCTCGAAACAGCGATGAAGCGTAAACTGGATTATGTGATTGATTCATGTCATCTAAAAGCAGGCTCGAAAGTGCTGGATGTTGGCGGTGGATGGGGTGCATTTAACGAATATGCTGGAAAGCAGGGCATAGAAGTCACTTCATTAACGATTGCGGAACATTCAAAAGATTATTTGAATCGTCTGATCAAAGAAAAAGATTTACCCTGTCATGTGATCAATAAAAATTTCCTCGAATTTGAGCCTGAAGAGAAATTTGATGCCATCGTAGTTTTAGGTGTAATTGAACATATGCCTTATTACGACAAGGTAGTTAAAAAGTTAGAATGCCTTTTAAAACCAGGTGGGTATGCCTATTTTGATGGAAGTGCAACTACCGTAAAGTTTGAATTTAATGCTTTTTTAAATCGTTATATTTATCCGGGTAATCATTGTACCTTGAGTATTCATGATTTTCTGGGTGAAGTGCAAAATAGTGATATGGAATTATTAACGGTACATTCGGACCGCCATAGTTATTACCTGACCTGCAAGGCCTGGGCAGAAAAAATGGAAGCAAATCGCGAGTTGATCATCGAACGTTGGGGACGCGAACTATATGCCAAATTTTTACTCTATTTGTGGGGCGTAGCACATAATTTTTATCACAATCAGTTGCAGGCTTATCGTTTGGTGTTGATTTTAAATCCTGCAACTTAAGTCACAGAATGGTTTTTCAGATACTTGTATTATTTATACCGTAGAAAAACATACACCAATCTATATATGTTGTTATATGGATTGTTGTTGAGAGAGAGAAAGCAATATGAAAATAAGCTGTGCTAGTTGCAAAGTAGAGAATAGTGGAGATAGAAAATTTTGTAAAAAATGTGGTGCTAAGCTTGCTAAAGTCTGTGGTTCATGTGGTTTTACAAATCAAGCTGATGCTGATTTTTGCGGCGGCTGTGGGCTTAAGTTAACAAAATTTATCCCAAACGTAAAAACTGAGCAAGACGCTGAAAGACGTCAATTAACGGTAATGTTTTGTGACCTTGTGGGTTCCTCTGAACTTGCCGAACTGTTTGATCCTGAAGAATTCCGTCAAATTTTAAGATCTTATCAACAATGCGTTGCCGAAGTAACGCTGCGTTATGGTGGGCATATAGCAAAATATATTGGTGATGGTTTATTGATTTATTTTGGCCATCCACATGCACATGAAGACGATGCTCGTCGCTCTATATTGGCCGGCTTAGGCATTATAGAAGAAATAAAAAACCTGAATCGAAGTTTGATTTCAGAATATTCTGGAAAACAGAATATTAAGTTAAAGGTCCGTTTAGGGATTCACACAGGTCTGGTGGTAGTGGGTCAAATGGGCAGTGGTTCCAACCGTGAAGAAAACGCAATAGTAGGAGAAACGCCTAATATTGCTGCAAGAGTAGAAAAACTTGCGCATCAAGATACTGTTGCTATAACCGAAGATACCGTAGCTTTAGTAGATGGTTTGTTTTTATTAGAAAGCCTCGGGAAAGAACCCTTAAAGGGTGTATCTCACACGATTGAAATCTTTCGTGTGATAGCAGAGAAAAACTATCGATCTGAATTTCATGTTCGCCGCCGACACGGTATAACTCCAGTTGTAGGAAGAGATAGAGAGCTTGATTTTTTATTGAAATGTTGGGAGCAAGCGAAAAGCGGTGTTGGTCAAATCGTATTGCTTACTGGTGAGGCCGGAGTTGGCAAATCTAGAGTAGTCTCAGAATTTATGGGTAGGGTGTCAGAAGAGCCTCAACATCTACGTTTATATCGTTGTTCTTCTGTGCATACTAATTCAGCTTTCTATCCCATTATTAATTATCTCAAACAATTATTGAATATAGAGAAAGATGTTTCGGAGGAAGTTGCTTATAAAAGTGTTGTCGCTTTATTCGATCAATTCCTAACACCTTTAGGTGAGTATGCGGCATTTTTTGCGCCATTGATGGGTGTTAAGGTGGTAGGTAAAGACAAGTTTGTCGATGTGAGCCCAGAAAAGACTAAAGAACTGATCTTCTCTTCCTGGTTGGGTTTAATGGAAATGATGGCAGAAGAACATCCTTTGCTTTTGATTTTTGAGGACACTCACTGGATCGACCCATCCACCCAGGAATTGATAAACATAATATGCAGCAGTATAAGCTCTCAACGCATATTGTTTTTTATTACTTCGCGTCCGGGTAGCCAGCTAATTACTAATAAAGATGTAGTGATGCAATCGCTTTCTCTTGGTCGTCTAACTCAGAAACAAAGTTACGAGATGGTTACACAGTTAGCGGGTAACAATTCTCTACCAGAAGAAGTGATTCAAGAATTAATTGCTAAAACGGATGGCGTTCCCTTATTTATTGAGGAGTTAACTAAAACGGTTCTTGACTCTGGACAATTGAAACTGAAAAACAAGCGATATGAGCTTGTTGGGTCACTAGCTAGCATGGCAATTCCAAATACGCTAAAAGACTCGTTAATGGCTCGTTTGGATCAGCTGTCAACGGTTAAGAAAATTGCACAGGTAGCGTCTACAATTGGTCGAGAATTTTCGATTGATTTACTTAAAAGTTTACCTATCGATGGTTTTGAAGATATCGATAATGCATTACAGAAATTGATCAATTCACGCTTAATAGTGCAACATGAAGATTCCGAGGAGTCAGTCTATCAATTTCGTCATGCTTTATTGCAAGAAACGGCTTACGAATCTTTGCTAAAAACCACGCGCCGAGAATATCATGAGCTGATAGCTGATGCTTTAAAAGAGAAATTTCCTGAAATAGTAGAAGCTTCTCCCGGAGTCCTGGCACTGCATTACTCAGAAGCAGGAAAGGGTGAATTGGCGATTAAATATTGGTTGGCTGCAGGTAACAAGTCGATTCAAACGTCATCACATAATGAAGCGATATCCCATTTCACAAAAGCGATTGAGATATTGAACAGCTTGCCTCAAACTGAAAAAAATATGGAGCTTGAGTTTCAGTTTCAAGTTCGCCTGATTGGCCCATTGATAGCCTCCAAAAGTTATGTCTCTCCCCTAGTTGAGAAAGCTTTTACACGGGCTTTGGAGCTTTCCAAACAGATCAAATCATCGCCAGAGATTTTCCCTGTTTTACATGGTCGATATGCTTTTTACCAAGTGTGCGGTTTAATTGATAAAGCAGAGTCATTGGTTGACGAGTTTTTTCAACTCGTAGAAAGTCAAAAAGGTGAAACCAAGACCTTAGAAATGATTGCCAATCGTATGCGTGGAGCATCGTTGGTGATGAAAGGAGAATCGAAGAAATCAGATGTTTATTTTAAAAAGGCATTAGCGACATACGATTACAAAATACATAAAAGTTTAAATATTCTGTATGGTCAGGATATCAAGGTTATATCCTTGACTTATTTAGGCTTAAGCCAATGGCATCAAGGCAATATCTCTGAGTTATTTAAATGTAGTGAAGAAGCTTTTGAATTGGCCAAGAAAATTCCCAGTGCTAATACAATTGGTATTTCACATATAGTCAGCAGAGTAATTCCCTACGTTTTATTAGATGAAGCTGAATCCGCATTAGAAGCGAGTGACAAAGCGATTGAAGTCGCGACTAAATTAGAAACGCCATTGTGGAGGGTAGCAGGAATTATTTTTAAAGGTTGGGCATTAGTCCGGCTTGGCAAGAAAGAAGAAGGCATGGCTTTTTTGGAAAAAGGTGTTGAGGCCTATTTAGGAATGAACTTAGGACTGTTTCGTCCACAGATCATGATTATTTACGCTCAGGCATTAATGGAAACTGGATCAATTGATAAGGGTTTAGACATTTTAGAAAAGTCACTGGAATTTACTGAGTTGGGTGGAGAACATTGGCTAGATGCTGAAACACATCGCTGTATAGCTGAAATCTTGTTGCTAAAACCAGAACCAGACTACGTCAGAGTTAAAAAAGAGCTAGATATTGCATTGGAAACTGCTTTAAAGCAGGGTGCTATCACTCAAGAACTAAAAGTAGCGATGAGTTTATTTAATTTAGCAAACATCAAAATCAAGAACAGTGGAATAAATGAAATAGATGTCAACAACTCTCGTGTTTTATTGCACACAGCTTATGAGAAATTTGAAGATAAAAAGAGTACTAAAGATTTGTTGAAGGCCGCAGAGCTATTAGCTGAATCGAGTGTTAGTCATGTGGTAAAAAGGTGATACTAAAAAATGACACCCCCTCACTTTTAGGTGATTTTCTAGACATAACCTTCTTATTCATAAAATCCATAAGATGCTTTACTTAAGGTCTTGAGCTCCGAAAATAATTGTTTATCCACCACTTTGAAATTAAAACAAGATTTTCCCTGCATTCTTTTTTTCAAGTCCTTATTTACGGAATCAAGCAATGAGGGATTGATATTAATCGGCATCAGGTGATAGCTCACGTAAATTTTTTTGATTTGAACTGCACACAATAAAATGTGGCTTTTTGTTTTTTCCTGACTTCAACGTATTTAAAAGATAATTATCTTCTGTGTCTTTTTCTACGCACATATTTTTTGCATATTTACTCAGGTCTGATTTGAGTAAATTAAATACTTCAGTTTTTTAATTATCTAATGACATGTTGGAGATTTCCCTGATTAGTTGCTCAGCTTACCGTTTATTAAGAAAGACTTGTCCCTTTTAATTCTTTATGAGCCATTATAAAAACTAAAAAAAGGGCCTAAAAGTAGGGGGGTGTCATTTTTAATCTATTCACCGCATATTTTGGTTGGCATTTCTTCTAATATAAAACTAATCAGTGCCTGTGTTTTTGCTGTCATAAACTCTCATCCGGGCACAAGGAAAGATTATTATAGGCTGATTTTAGGTCGTATAATTATGTTAGCAATCAACAAGCCTGCGGCAATGGCTAATGCGACAATGAACATTTGCATAAACATTTGCATACCTTGGTCAGCTTGCTGAGTGGCTGCAGTTAGCAGACCACGAAAACCGATCGAGCCACTGACCAGTATCGTTATCGCAGGAATCAACACAATTGAAGTAGGTCGATTAGTCGTTCTAGCCCATAAATTCGCGAACATACTGGCTATGGTTGCACCGAACAAGATACCTAAATCAGCAGACAGTAGTTGGCTACAACTGAGTACGATACCGTAGGCTAGAGCGCAATTAATTAGCACCCAAATACAGTCTTTCAATAAGGTTTGATAAGCCAGGCATAAACCAATAATCAAACACGTTATGGATAGCAGGATGATAGGGATTGAAGTGAATGCAAGTGAGGTGTTTAGTTCCATAACACCGAACAAACTGATGAACGAGATGCCAAGCCATGCACCAGTGAATTGTTTGATAAGGTAAACCAGGCCACCAAACAGGCGTGCGGTTCCAGCAATAATGTAATTTTCGACGATTTCAACAATACCCGCCGAAATAATAAAGCCAGGAATTAGCACTATAATCGCGGCTAATATCACGATGATGTGGTTGAGTTCAGGGAGCCATAATTTAACTGCTGCGGCGCAACTGCCAGCAACAAAAGCAGATGTAAAAGGCAGAGCGTCTAAAAAACGACCCTTCCACTTTTCGGCCAACAAAAATAAAGCACAAACGACAAGGCTTAAACAAACCGAGACGATATTGTCCAATAAGCTACCCTGTAACATACCTGAAAACCCAAAGGCCACTAACGAAAAGCTCAACGGGTAAGACCACAATCCCCAAGGGTCAGGCATAGTCTCAATTTCATCCAAACGTTTTGAAGCTTCAATTAGAGTAATTTTGTCTGCTACCAACTCCTCAACTAAGTTGCCCACCTCCGCCAGCTTCGACATGTTGTAACCACCAACAGGCACAACCGCAATATGAGTGAGTTGCCACCATTGATCTTGCTTAGAAAAAGCAAAGGTAATTTCAGAAGGAGTCGAGCGAAACACCCCGTCATAACCAAGCGTCGTACAAACCGCCGTTAAATAAGACTCAAGGCGCGCCGCAGACGGGCCATAGTGATGCACAGCCGTACCCAGTTTAATAATAAACTGACAGGCAACATCGTATTGCTGGTCGTGGGAATCTTGTGGGCTTAGTTGAGACATTGGGTGTTTGTATAGATCATAGATCATAGATCATAGATCATGGGGTGATTTTTTCATACAAGCGTTGATCTTCCTGATCAATTACAACAATTACCTGTATCCGACCTACCGCGCTTTTTATTAGCAGTATATGAAAAATTAAATGGGGAAAAGTGCCTAAAAGTAAGGGGGTGCTTTTAAATATACGTTAAAAGTGATTAAGACGTATTCAGTGTCTAACTGGCAAACAAACTCCCAGACCTCAATAAATCCTTAAACATCACTTTGAATTCATCATGCTTAAATAAAGGCTTAAGAGATTCCGCACTGTAATAATAATGTTCGCAGAAGGATTGAATCGCAGCTCTTTCTGATTGCGGTAGGCTTACATGCTGGCCTGCAGCAAATAAATGAATGCTTTTATTTTGCTCGTCTTCGATATAGGCAATGCGGGCCCAGCTTTGGCGTTCGTAGTCGGCCTTTTTTGAGAATTTGCTTGAATGCGTTTGCTCTTCTTCCAGTTCACCGTTTTTAGTTTCAGTTAAATACTTGCCAAGAAATATCGGGAGTTGTTGTTCCTGGTTTTTGACTAGATCCATTATCAAGTTTGATAATTTTTGAATGTCGTCAGCCGCTATTTCGCCTGAGCTTTTTTGTATTTTTCGTTCGGCATCATTAAAGCGTTTGGTGACTAGTTCTGTTGTCACCTTCCCTTGCTGAGAGTCTGGTTGTTCATTGCTAAAAGACTCTAACCAGCTTTGGGTTAAATTGAGTGTGTCGGGCGCTTTGAAACCTACAGAGAATGTCATGCATTCACCTTCGGCTATACCGTGATGTGGCATATTCGGCGGTAAATAAAGCATATCACCAGTATCTAATAACCATTCTTCATCATGACTGAAGTTTTTGAGTATCGCTAATTGAGAATCCTGAAGAAGTTCTGTTGGGTAGTCTGGATCAGTCGCTACTTGCCAGCGGCGTTTACCTTCGCCCTGGATAAGGAATACATCATAGGCATCGACATGTGGGCCGACTGAGCCTTGATCAGCCGCGTAGCTAACCATTAAGTCGTCGATGCGCCAATCAGGGATAAAACGAAACGGCTCGATGAGGTTACCTAATTCGGGATAATAACGCTCTAAGTCGTTGACGAGAAAGGTCCAATGCGTTTCTGGTGTGCTAGTGAAGTCTTCATCAGTGAAGGGTGGGTATTTAAGCGTCCAAGGCTTATTCTCGGGAGCTATTCCTTTTTCGAGAATGATGCGCGCAGGACTATTGGTTTCAAGCGCAAGCCCTGCCAATTCGCCGGCATCGAAAGGCATTTCAAAATCAGGAAATGCGCCTCGAATAACTAATGGCTTTTTCTGCCAGTAATCGCGGAGGAATTCTTCTGTGGTGATGTTGCCTAGGATGCTCATGATTAATTGCGTTTACTTTTACTTTGTTTATTTGAAAATGTGCCAAAAAGGTGGGGGGTGCCATTTTTTAAATATAAAAATGGCACCCCCCACCTTTTTGATGATTTTTAATCAATTAAAAACTAAATTGCCTTAGCCTGCTCAATAGCATTACCAATATAAGTCGCTGGTGATAATTCTAATAATTGTTGTTTTGCTTCTTCAGGAATTTCTAGCTTCTGAATAAACTCTGCCATTTTCTCGGCATTGATGCGTTGTCCACGAGTAAGCTCTTTGAGCTTTTCGTATGGCTTTTCGATCCCGTAACGGCGCATCACTGTTTGGATAGGTTCTGCCAAAACTTCCCAGTTATTATCTAAGTCTGCTGCAATGGCCGCTTCATTCACTTCCAGTTTTGAAATCCCCTTCAATGTTGATTGGATACCAATACTTGTGTGGCCTAAACTTACGCCTAGAGTCCTGAGTACGGTTGAATCCGTTAGGTCACGCTGCCAGCGAGAGATTGGGAGCTTCTGTGATAAATGCGTCATCATTGCATTTGCCATGCCCATATTGCCTTCAGCATTTTCAAAATCGATGGGGTTAACTTTATGTGGCATGGTTGAAGAGCCAACTTCACCTGCAATAACTTTTTGCTTGAAGTAACCAATTGAAATATAAGACCAAATGTCACGGCAGTAATCGATAATAATCGTGTTAAAGCGTGCGGTAGCATCAAACATCTCAGCGATATAGTCGTGAGGTTCGATCTGGATTGTGTATGGGTTGAAAGTCAAACCAAGTGATTCTACGAAATCTTGAGAGAACTTCGGCCAGTCTAGGTTAGGGTAAGCACTGAAATGCGCATTGTAGTTGCCTACAGCACCATTGATCTTGCCTAATATTTCTACATCTGCGATTTGCTTTCTTTGGCGTTGGATACGGTAAACCACATTTGACATCTCTTTACCCAGTGTTGATGGAGATGCTGGTTGGCCGTGGGTACGACAAAGTAGAGGGATAGATGCATAGTCGTGTGCTAGCCCTTTAATCGCATCGCTTAATTGATCGATTTCGTTCAGCAACACCTGATCTCTTCCACCTTTGAGCATCAAAGCATAAGAAAGATTGTTAATGTCTTCTGAAGTACAAGCAAAGTGGATAAATTCATTGACAGCGTTAAGCTCTAGATTGTCTGCAATTTTTTCTTTTAGAAAATATTCAACAGCTTTAACGTCATGGTTGGTGGTTCTTTCTATATCTTTAACACGTTGAGCATCATCTTCTGAAAAGTTAGTAATGATGTTTTCTAAAACATCATTGGCCGCACTAGAAAAAGCAGGTACTTCTTTGATTTCTGAGTGATTTGCAAGTGCTTGAAGCCAGCGGATTTCTACCAAAACACGGTGTTTAATTAAGCCATATTCACTAAAAAATTCACGTAATGCGCTAGTTTTTGACGCATAACGACCGTCAACAGGGGAGAGTGCGGTTAAAGCAGATAGGTTCATGTTTGTATTTTCTGTAATAGAGGGTGGGGTAAATAAAAGGGGAAGTATAACCGATGATATTATGCTTACAAGGGCATCTTTTCTGAGCTTTTTCTTTGCACTTTTCTTTGCATATTATGTTGCGCGTTTTGAATGATAATTATCAATCTGCTTCTGAAGACTTTTATTATGTTTGCGAATTTGTGTTTTAGATCAAAAAACCCCACCAATTTAGGATTATTTCTTGACCTTCTTGGCCAGTTGAGCGACGATACTGCGGTTTTTTAGCGAGGAATTTATTGTGAATTTCCCCGTTATTTAAGATTTCTAATTTATGTGGAGAACATGAATCATGTCAGATTCTGATTCGAATACAGTCGATAAAAAGCGCAGACGTATGCTTATCGGTGCCACTGCAGCAGTAGGTGCAGTAGGTACAGCCGGTTTCGCAGCGCCACTTCTTATCTCCTGGATGCCGAGTGCAAGAGCCAAAGCAGCGGGTGCTCCTGTCGAAGTTAATATCAGCAAAATTGAGCCGGGACAACTCGTTAGAGTTATCTGGCGTGGTAAACCAGTTTGGTTTATTCGTCGCTCTGAAGAGACTCTGGCGAACTTATCAGGCGTTGCTAATCTGCTCGCCGACCCTGACTCTACAGTCGAGGCGCAACAACCAGCTTACGCTAAGAATGAAGGCCGAGCGATCAAACCAGAAATGTTGGTGTTGATCGGGATTTGTACGCACTTGGGTTGTTCTCCAACTTACAGACCAGAGCTGGCAGCAGCTGATATGGGTGCTGAGTGGAAAGGTGGATTCTACTGCCCTTGTCACGGTTCAAAATTTGATTTGGCGGGTCGCGTTTATAAAAATGTTCCTGCGCCTACTAATCTTATCGTTCCGCCGTATTACTACAAGAGCGATGACTTGATTCTGGTTGGTGAAAGCGGAGGTGCTGCATAATGGCTGCTAAAGAAAAGTCTGAATTAAACGGCGTTTTAGGTTGGGTTGATGAGCGTTTTCCATTGTTGGATACGTGGAAGGCCCACATGTCAGAATACTATGCGCCTAAAAACTTCAATGCTTGGTACTACTTCGGCGTTTTAGCAATGTTGGTTTTGGTGATTCAGATTGTTTCTGGAATCTTCCTAACCATGCATTACAAGCCAGATACAGAACTAGCATTTGCTTCTGTTGAATACATCATGCGTGATGTCCCAGGTGGTTGGTTTATACGCTATATGCACTCGACGGGCGCTTCGGCATTCTTCATCGTGGTGTATTTCCATATGTTCCGTGGTCTTATGTACGGTTCATACAAGGGAAAGCGAGAACTCATCTGGTTGATCGGCATGGTTATTTACCTAGCGTTGATGGCAGAAGCCTTTATGGGTTACTTGCTACCTTGGGGCCAAATGTCATTCTGGGGTGCTCAAGTAATCATCAACCTGTTCAATACCATCCCGTTTGTGGGTGAAGGTTTATCTCTGTGGATTCGTGGTGATTTTGTAATCTCTGATCCGACTTTGAATAGATTGTTCGCATTCCACGTGGCTGCGGTACCATTGATTTTGGTGGCATTGGTATTTGTACATATCGTTGCGCTTCATGCTGTGGGTTCTAATAACCCCGACGGTGTTGAGATCAAGAAACTTAAGAATGAAAAGGGTATACCGCTAGATGGTATTCCATTCCATCCTTACTATACGGTGCATGATATCCCTGCGATTGTTGTGTTCTTGATGGCATTTTTTGCGATTATTTTCTTTGCGCCTGAAATGGGAGGTTACTTCCTTGAGTTCGCAAACTTTGAGCCTGCAAACCCATTGAAGACTCCTGAACATATTGCTCCAGTTTGGTATTTCACACCATTCTATACAGTATTACGTGCGGTTACTTTGTCGCCTTTCATGGGTACAGTAGCAATGTTTGGTGCGATTATTATGTTATTCCTACTGCCTTGGTTAGATCGTAATCCGGTCAAATCATGGCGTTACCGTAATACTGCTCACATGCTTAACCTAGCTATCTTTGCTGCGGTATTTATCATCCTTGGTTATTTGGGTGTTAAAGCAGTAACACCTGAGTTTAAAGAGTTGGGTGTGCGTATGACCGAAATTTACTTCTTGTTCTTTGCGGTGATTTTTGTTCATAGTAATTCAGCAAAGCCAGGTCGTTATTTGGTTTGGTTTGCGATTTTGGCAGGAGCTATTTTCTTTATCGATTTTGTTCGTTATAACCCTGAAGATGCAGGGACTGCTAAGCAGATCATGTGGCAGTGGATATGGCCAATCGGTTACTTGGCTGTAACCTTGTTGCTACCGTTCTTTATGAAAGGTTGTAATGCAGAGAAAGAAGTTCCAGAGAGGGTAACATCATGAGTAATAGTATTCGCAAATGGATATTTGTCTTATTAGTGCCTGCCTTGATTTTCCTGATCCTTGGTAGTGTTGGTGGAGGTGCAGGTCATGGTGTAGCGCTTCAAAGTGCAAATATAGATCTTGATGACAAACAGAGTCTGCAAAATGGTGCTAAGTACTATGTGAACTACTGTATGGGGTGTCACTCTCTAAAGTTCAGTCGCTACAATCGTATGGCTGAAGACATGGGTCTAAATGAAGATCATGGTTTAACGGTTGATGATGTCACTTCTTTGTTAAAAGAGAATATGATCTTCACCTACGACGAAGATGGTAAGCAGGATAAAGTAGGTTCTTTAATGAAAAGTGCTTACTCTACTAAAGCTGCATCAGAAGCATTTGGTACAAGTGTTCCTGATCTTTCATTGACAGGGCGTTCACGTGGTACCGACTGGATCTACTCTTACCTGAAAGGTTTCTATCTTGATTCTTCTCGCCCAATGGGTGTTAACAATACGGTATTTAAAGATGTGGGTATGCCGCATGTATTGTGGGAACTTCAAGGCTGGCAGAAGCTGGAAGAGGCTCATGGCGAAGCTGGTGATGCAAGTCATGGCGCGCCAAAGCTTACTCTAGCTAAGCAAGGTAAAATGTCAGAAGGTGAGTACGATCAGGTAGTACGTGATCTAACTAATTTTCTAACATACGTGAGTGAGCCAGCACAATTATCAAGAAAGATGTACGGTGTATTTACATTGTTATTCTTGCTTTTATTGTTCGGTGTTTCTTGGATGTTAGAAAAAGAATACTGGAAAGATATTCACTAATTAGCAGAGAGTTTATTGTTGATAATCCTGTTATAAACGGGTTTTAATTGGCAAGGATTTTTATCGTTATTTAGTGTAGAATACTGGGCTGCTCAAATTGAGCAGCCTTTTTTTATTAAATATGCTTCAATATTGAAGCA